>Ga0207033_1006_pt1 | contig 54154 bp, 50 predicted proteins | sample Alteio_BWMinCont_35_FD_153262 | JGI IMG/M metagenome (GOLD analysis project Ga0207033, IMG submission 153262) | Enriched cells from forest soil in Barre Woods Harvard Forest LTER site, Petersham, Massachusetts, United States -... | ecosystem: Environmental > Terrestrial > Soil > Temperate forest >... | reverse complement strand
GAGGTGTTCTCCGCTTCATGACCCAGACACATCCGCCCGAAAGACTGTTAGAAAACGGTTGACTGGATCGCCTGTCACTCGTGAAACCGAAGCCAGTGTAAATCCCCACTCCATTTCGCCAATTTAGCCTCAATTGCCGCCATCTCCCGCTTGTCAATGTTTCTTTGCACGTCCCGGGAATAAAAGCGAACTTGCGTAGTTTCCATCAGTACGCGGGCATAAATGTCGGTGAAGCGAGGAAAAGGAGCTATTGTGACGAACACTGTTAGGAAGATGGATGATCTAACGGGCAAGATTGCGGACATAGAGGAAGGATCGGTGAGCGCTGACGGCGTAGATCGTCGCGGGTTCCTGAAGTGCATGGCTTGGGCAGGTGCGGGACTAGTCTGGACCTTTGCGGGAGGCGTGCCGGTTTCGCATGCGCTCGGCAAGCCGAAGATTGACAATCAACAAGCAGACTTCAGCTTCGTTCAAATCAGCGACAGTCACATCGGATTCAATAAACCCGCCAATACCGATGTAACTGCAACCTTGCAGGCGGCTTTGGATAGAATCAGCGCGGGTCCAGACTCCCCGGATTTCCTGATTCACACCGGCGATTTGACGCACAGCTCGAAACCTGCTGAATTCGACACCCTCGATCAGGTTTTAGTAGGGACTAAGAGGCAGGTCTTCTACGTGCCTGGCGAGCACGACACCTCCGTCGATGACGGGAAAATGTACTTGGACCGCTACGGCAAGGGGACCAAAGGGAATGGGTGGTATAGCTATGACCACAAGGGTGTCCACTTTATCGGACTGGTGAACGTCGTTCAACTTGAGGGGATGGGCAAACTGGGCCAGCCGCAATTGGATTGGCTGAAGCAGGATCTCGACGGACTGAAGAGCAGCACCCCCATCGTGGTCTTCGCGCATATTCCGCTCTGGGCCATCTACCCAACCTGGGGATGGGGTACATCGGATAGCGAACAAGCCTTGGCGATGCTGCGTCGCTTCGGTTCAGTCACGGTCCTCAACGGCCACATTCACCAGATCATGCAGAAGGTGGAGGGAAATCTCACGTTTCACACAGCGATGTCGACTGCATTTCCGCAGCCGGCTCCCGGGGCCGCGCCCTCGCCCGGCCCGATGAAGGTTCCGGCAGACAAACTGCGCGACGTCTTGGGGATCACTGATGCCACTTTTGTCGCCCAGAAGCACGATCTCGCTGTGGTTGACTCATCGCTTTCGGGCGCGCCGATTGAGACCCACGAGGCGCGGCTCTTGCTATGAACACGGCAAGAATCGGATTAGCCTGCGGAGCGTTGATTGCGGCGAGTATCGCTCTTTCGGCAATTCATCCATGGGGAAGCCTGCGCTCTGGTGTTGGATCCAACTCCCCGCTGCTCCAGGGCAGCAATGCACCGGAAGATATACGGCGCGTGCTCGAAAAGAAGTGCGGGGACTGTCACTCAGAGAAAACCCATTACCCGGCTTACTCCAGGCTCGCGCCGGTCTCCTGGATGATTGAACACGACATACACGAGGCTCGCGGCAGGCTTGATCTGTCGCGGTGGCAAGACTACACGGATGACGCGCGTGTCGATCTTCTGACGCGCATCGCGTCAGAGTCGCGCAGTGGCGAGATGCCGCTCAGACAGTACTTGATTCTTCATCCCGACAACCGGCTGACAACGCAGGAACAGCAACAGATTTACGACTGGGCCAAGGCTGAACGAAGACGCATCAGGCAGCAGCTGAGCGGGAATTCGGGAAAGCCCACTCTCGGCTCGAGGACAGAGAAACCATGAACCAGGATGCGCGGGTGCGCGCGAGGATAGAGCGCACAAGACTGACTTTCACATTTGTGACAATAGTGTATTTAGCCTTCATCATCCTACTGGTTGCTTTCTCAACGCAACGCATGGTTTCGCAGACCGGGCCAAAGGGGGGCGACCCATTAAGGGGCAAGGAGCTATTCGTGAAGCGATGTGGCGGATGCCACTCCCTCGACGCAGACAAGGAAGGGCCCCGGCTCGGCAATGTCTTCGGGCGAAAGGCGGGAACGATCCCCACATTCAAATATTCTGACCCGCTTAAGTCTGCGCAAATAGTCTGGGACGAAGCCTTACTTGATAAATGGCTGATTGACACTGACTCTGTCGTCCCGGACAATGACATGGATTTTCACGTGCCCAAGGCGGATGAACGTGCGGACATCATCCAGTTCCTCAGAGTGTCTTCAGGCAAGTAGGATACGGACCGGCCCCAGTTCCGATCGGGAAGGCTAAGATGGACCCTGAGTTCTTCGAAATGTTGGCAATGCCACTCTTCGACCAACTGTTCAACCTGGCTCAATGGCTCACCGGCAACCGAACCGATGCCGAAGACCTGGTGCAGGAGACCTATGCGAAGGCCCTCAAGGGATTCAGGTCGTTCGAGGAAGGCACCAACATGCGCTCGTGGATGTACAAGATCCTCCGAAATACATTCCTAACGTCGCGCACCGGTTTGAAGGTCCAAAATACTGTGCTTTTGGAAGACGAGTTCGACGGACTAGATTTTGCGGCGCACAACATCACGCCGGAGTCCCACCTGCTGCAGTTAGAAAACTCGCATTCAGTAATGAATGCGTTAGCGGAGTTGCCTGTCCCGTATCGCGAAATGATCTTGCTGAGTGACATGGAAGAGCTCTCCTACAAGGAGATTGCGCAAGTACTGGCCGTTCCGATTGGGACGGTGATGTCGCGCCTCTCGCGCGGCCGCAAGATGCTGCGACAAGCATTGCTGGCAGGTTCGCCAGGGAGGTCCACCCATGCAATGTAGTTATGCTGCCACGATGATCGATGCCTATCTGGATGGAGAGCTTCTTCCCGACCAGGCGGCCGTTGTCCAGGAACATCTGGGAAGGTGCATGCGCTGCTCTTCGGAAATTGCGGAGATTGCCAGGGTGCAGAAAAGCATGCGTAGCGCGCGTGGACATTATGCACCAAGTGCAGAATTTCGGCGCAAAGTACAGAGGCAAATTTCGCGACCGAAGCGCCGCGGTTGGCTGTTTTGGACGGTGCCCGTTGGTGTCGCCTTCGCAACCATGATCCTGCTGACCACGTTTGCTTGGGTCGGAAATGCGCGCCGTTCAGCGGCGTTTGCAGAACTGGCAGATCTGCATGTCAACGCATTGTCTAGTACCAATCTAGTCGACGTAATTTCGACCGACAGGCATACTGTTAAGCCCTGGTTCCAGGGCAAGATTCCATTTTCTTTTAATTTGCCCGAATTCAGGGGAACGGAATACACCCTCCTCGGGGGGAGGATGGTCTATTTCCATCAACACCCGGGAGCTCAGCTTATTGTCGCCTTGAATCAGCATAAGATCTCAGTCTTGATCTTTCAGGAATCGATGGAGCTGGGACGCACATTTATGGAGCCGGCTGCCCTGGACCGCCGTACTTCCTTCGGAATTGAAGCCTGGCAATCTCGGCAGTTGAGCTTTGTATTAGTGAGTGATGCAGACCCTGCCGGCATCGATAATCTAGCTCGACTCCTCAAGCAGGCTAATGAGTAAGGCTGGCGTAGCGCGCAACCCAGTCGGCCTTGGAAACGCTTCAGCGCCATCTGCGCCCCCTCTTTGAGAGCCGTGGCTGCTTGTTGACGGGCTATCCCCGCACCCCGGTGGCCCAGCGAACGAACCGCTTGTGCACGCTCTTGTGCGTGCCGTAGCGATCCGGCAGATCGATCCACCGCGCTCCGCTGCGAATAGCCCACAACACCCAATTGACAAAGTTCCGGTTGTCAGTTTTTGTACAACCGCTGACGCGCTGATTGCCGCCAATTGGACTACAATCAGTGTCTGAAAGCGATACTCTTTGCCCGAGAATCTGGCGCCGACGCAATTCAGGTGCTAAATCCGCCAAATTCGTTTCGTGGTGAGAAGCTGATCGGACCGGCTCCTACTTTCGAAAGACTTGCATCATGAGCTGTTTCTGAATCTCATTGAGGCGTTTCAAAGTAGCCTCCAACGCGGGCTGGTCTTCATACGAAGCCTCATGGAGGATATCTTTGACCCGAAAGGATGTACGCCGGATGAGAGTCTCCGCATTCTTGAGCCTTTTGCTGTCATCTGCGACGCCCGTTTGGATCTTATCGGCGTAGCGTCGTAGCTGCTCAAGGGTCTTCGTACCCTCTACCGAGTCGCCAGAATTAAACTGCTGTCCGGCAAGGTCTGCCATCCGATTCACGAGTTCTGCATAGAGGAAGCATCTGTCTCGGGGCTGTGCTTGGTCAGCCTTGTCCTGGAGCGCCGCGAGGGGCGCTGAGCTGTCAGATAGGCCCCAAGAAAGAGAGCCGAGACAGATTAACGACAGACCGGATAAGACAGTAGCAGTCAACTTAAGCCGCATCTCGTACCTCCCCCGAAAACGGGCTTGGGGGGAACAGAGACCTCTCGGACCGCCCCAAAAATGTTCTGAATTCGCCGCCAAAACCAAACTCATAACTGTACCGATCTGTTCGGCGGTCACGTATGCTTGGCCAACAGAATGCGCAACTTTCGCGTAGCGCGTAGCAAACTGGTCTTGACCGATCCTTCGGAAGTGTTAAGGATCTCGCTCACGGCTCTCAGCTTCATTCCGTGAACGTGTTTCAAGTCAAACACGATGCGCTCACGCGGAGTGAGCCGTCGCAAGGCACACGAGATGCTCGTGCCGAGTTCGTTGCGCAAGAACTCTCTCTCCGGGTCGTGGGCCTGTCTCTCGTCCCGGACTAGATTCAGCAAATCGCTCTCCTCACCTTCTGCATCCACCGCTATCGCACTTATTTCCCTGCGATTGCGGCACTTCCGCAGGTGATCGAAACAAGTGTTGGCCACAATCCGAGTTATCCAAGTAGAGAACGAACACTCGAATCGAAAGCGATCCATCTTCCTGTAGACTTTCAAAAATACGTCTTGATGAATATCTTGAGCGTCGTTATGCGAGCCGGTAATCCGAAAAGCGAGCCTTAGGACGGCCTCATCGTGTGCGCGCACCAGATGTGAAAATGCGGCGTGGCTGCCGCCTTGTGCCTCACGAACCAGGCAACCGTCTGGGATACACTGTACCGTTTCCATTTAACCCTCCAAGACGAGATCGTGACGATACGAAAAGCCTCTCCGCCAACCAACTTGGGAGAATCGACTACATAGTAATAAACCGTCGGATTCGCACTTTATTCCCGACTAAGTCTCATCGGAACGACCTATCTTTGCACAGTAGGGTGACGGTCAGCGCGGGTTCCAACGGGCCATGCGCGCATTCGTGGAACCCTTAATCACGACAGATGCCGTCGTGCTAAATCATGCCCTCCGATGAAACAGTGTCTGGGTCTGCAACCGTGTTATAGCTCAACTCTCGCGAGTGACGTCCCTTTGGCGGCGACAAGGAATGTCAATTGAAAAAGGGGAATAATAACCGCGCGGTTCAGTTCTCATCAGTGCGGTCAAGCGATCGAGAATGACCGTCTGAAACGCGTGCTAAAGCGCGAGCCGCACGAAATCAGGTCTTAGGAACAAGACGCCAGATGTCGACAGGAGAAAGTATGAAGAAGTATGCGAGAATTCTTGCCACAATCGTTTTCATAATTGGATGTGGTCTGGCTGCAAATGCAGAAATGAAAAACGATGTCATTGTGAATCTGCCGTTCAACTTTGTCGTGAGTGGAACGACGCTCCCGGCCGGGACTTACACTGTGAGTCATTCGACGGGAAATGGCTCCGGGCTATTGAAGCTGACTAACCGTGACAAAGGTAGCGGCGTATTTGTGCTTCCCATGGTGAGTGAAAGCGCTTCTTTCGACAATCCACATATGAGCTTCCAGAGGGTTGGAGAAGAGCGCTTCCTTAGCGAGATTCGAACGGCATCGGTGACGTATTACATCCCTGCATCCCATTCGAAGATCATGGAGGCCACCGCGAAATCGCATGAAAGCGCGTCGGCGACTGCAGGCGGCTCGGGAAGCGAGTAGATCGCTAGACATCGACGACGTGTTTGTCAACACCCAATCTGTTGAGCTGTTCTGTGGGGAGATTCTCCGGCGAGCAGGTAACCCTCTGATTGCAGGCCCGCTGGGGCCTGCGGCCGCTCACATGCAAAAGAAGCTCAATGATACAGGACCGCGTCCCTGAGCGCACAGTAACCGTTGTTCGAATCCTGGTCGAAATTATTACTGTTCACTCCTAGGAAGTCTGTCGACCGCGGCTCGCTTCTTTGCCCCAGCGTGGTCGAGCGATCAAGACTGTTTCACTACGCAATATTGCTTGCCGACGCACCCGCACCCAGGTTCCCGCTCACCATAGAGAAGATTACCGTTAAAATCCTTGGCTGCCGTGTTTGTGTATTGGATGTCAACGATCTTTGCAGGTCCGAGCGCAGAGCGAACAACTCGCTCGGGAAGGCAATGCATTTGCATGTTGCCGGCGCTGAGTCCCAAAGCAGCCTTGACTCTGGAGCGGATGCGAAGAAGTTGTCGAGTTCGCGTCAGAGAAGACCCAAGAAAGCCAGTCGAATCCGAGTCCTGCACCCCAAATACCAGCACCCCGCAAGGTGCGAGCACCCTGACAAGGTCCCGTAGGTATAGCTCTGCAATGTGCCGAGGCACGTGTTGGAGCACGATGTTACTGTAGATGAATGAGAAACTGTTATCTGCGAAAGGGAGTCGCGTATCCGAGTTAGCGAGGTAGCGGCAATGGGATAACTTGTTGAGATCCTCTGCCTGAGACACCATCTGTGTTGAGATATCGACGCCGTAGCACGAGGCGAAACGCCGGGCAATAGCCTGTGTCAATCGGCCAACGCCGCATCCAAAATCCAACGCCACACCTTCACAGTCAGGAAGACAGCCAATCGAAGTCAGATAACTCATGACGGTGCTGATTTCGGACTCGCCGGTGGCCATGAAGTCGGTGATCTCCCATTTGCGCCCGGCTTTCGTGCTATCGGTGAGAATGGCCCACAGGGCATCGCGCTCGGCTAGATGTTCCCAATCATTCCTGAGCTTATCGAGGGTTATCATAGGCCCCCTTTCTCTGATCGAATGTCTCGTTGTTAGATCTTGACGGTGCGGTGTGGCTCGCGAAGGAGGTCAAGGGTGTGATCGCGTTGTTGTTGAACTCCGCCATGAGTGCGGAGAACATTGTGATAGCCCACAGGGGAAGAGACAGGTCGAAAGCCTCTGTGTCGGCGAACCCGCGCACAACGACAAAGGCCAGCAATCCGAAAAGGAGTGCGCGCAAGGGAGACTTCGGCAACTTCTTTATCTGGCGACAAAAGCTGCCATAGAGTCCAATGAGGAGGATTATTCCGGCGACGCCGTATGCATAGAACTGCTGTAGCAACTCATTGTGTGCGTGGCGAGCTTCAAACTGATCGCTGCCGAACGGAGGGATGACTTTCCAGACTGAGTGAAACCCATGGCCTATCCAGGGTTGGTCGAGTGATTTATCCAGGATGTACGCCCAGATGCCAAGCCGACCGGTCAGGGTGTCTGCCTGATCTCCGGCGTTGGTATAGACGTCATAATAGGACGCGAGCAAGCCCCAGAAGATAACGACGACGAGGATAGTGCCCAGCAGAAGCACGAGCTTGGTCTTTCGACGTATCGACTTATCCCACATGAAAATAACCGCTTCGCCCGCTACAAATGCGAAGATCGTGGTCTTGGATAGGCTGCGAAAAAGCGTTATCGCCAGAAATGACGCCGGCACCCTCCAACGCCCTTGCTCTTCACGCATCAAGTATTGAGCGAAGAAGGCGGCGAAGGCGCAGGCGTAGCCGATTTGATTTGGACCAATGAATTCGTCGTCGCCCAGGCGCAAATCTGATTGTGCGGGCATTATCCAGGCGATAAGCGCGATGCAGCACGCTCCATAGACGTATCCCTTCATAATGCTGGAGCATATGTCGATTGTGTTATCTGTTCGGAGTAACAGAATGACCATCGCCAGGTCGGCGGCCATCGCGCACCAGAAGGCTATGGCTGCTGGCAGAGACGAGGTGGCACTCCACATCAGGCTGGATCCGGAGAAGCTGAGGAAGCATAACACCCAGCGGTAGCATGGCAGCCGCGCAAGGGAGGCGAGCGTTCTGGGGGCGAAGCCGATGGAGTGAAAGACGATGATTGTCAGGAGAATGTAGTTGAGCCCGAGGCTGAGCATCACGCCGGTCTGAGGATCCGCGTTCAAGACGTGCGTGGAAAGAGGGACGAAGAAGAAGCGAATGGAGAAGAAGAACCCAATGACCGCAGGGGAGAGCTTGACCGCTCTCGCTGGGACGGTGCGTGGGTTCAAGTCCTCAACTACTCTCTTCATAGTTCTCCGTGCCAGCGTGGGAGCGATAGTGCAGAACGTGGTTAAGACTGCATGGTTCTATCTTCTGGCTCAGATTCGTTTCGTCCGGACCAACATGCGCTGAGACTAGTGGGATGGGTGGACCTGCGTCGATCAATTCCGGGGAGGTCTATCCAATTGAGGTGCCTCATCGGGGCCCGTTTGAAGCTGGAAGTCATATCGCCTCAGTCCCGATAGCTGCAACGCAATATGCCACAGGAAAGCGGGGTTGTTGCGGAGATAGCGCCTCCACAGATGTTTGGGATCTTGAATCAGTCGGTGCAGCCACTGCAGCCCTGCTCGCTTGACCCACACAGAGCAGTCGCGAATACTCCCCGTATGGAAATCGAAGGCAGCTCCCACACCAAACATGAGCGGGACCCGAAGATAGTTGGCATATTGCGCCATGAACCTGTCCTGCTTCGGAGTGCTCATTCCGACCCAGAGGATGTCGGGCCGCGATTCCTGCACCTTAAGCAAGACGTCATGTTCTTCCTTCTGAGTCAGGCTCCGGAAGGGTGGGGTATAGGTTCCAACAACATGCAGGCCCGGAAACCTGTTCTGAAGTGTCTCGCCCAGGACCTCAGCAACTCCGGCTTTGCCGCCGTAAAGAAAGTTGCGATAACCTCGTTCGACTGATAATCGGCACATAGCCAACATCAGGTCCGGACCAAATACTCGGTCCATGGCCAGGAATCCCTGTAAGCGCCCGATCCACGTCATGGGCATGCCGTCAGGCACGTTGATGACTGCATTGTTCAGGTCTTGGCGGAGGTCGCAGTCCCTTAGAGCTTCCATTACCCCATGGACTCCTGCAGCACAGACGTAGCCACAGCATCTCTTCGATTGAATCCACCGGTCAGCCAGATCAACCGCGGCCTTGAGATTGACCGCGGAGACCTTCACTCCAAGGACATTGGCGCACTGAGGTGGAAAATGATCTTCAAGCATCGTGGGCTCCGTCATATCAGCAATTGGATGACAATCAGCAAAAAGCCCTTGCAGTCCAGGGCAGATTCGAGGACCGGCACGCTCAAACGCCTCGCCGAATGGCAAACGGCAATGTATGAACCATGATGGCGATGTCCATAAAAATGCCGCGGTTGCGAATATAGTAGAGGTCATACTCGATATTGTGGTGAATCGGAAAGGCTCTGTCGGCGCTCAACTGCCAAAGGCCGGTTATCCCGGGAGTGACCTGTAGTCTCTGTCTTTGTTGAGAGGTGTAGTTCCGCACGATAAAGGGCATCTCTGGCCGTGGTCCCACCATTGACATACTTCCAAGAAGTACGTTGATCAACTGAGGGAGTTCGTCCAAACTGGTCCGCCTGATAATCCGTCCGATCTTTGTAATGCGGGGATCTCGCGACGACGTCGGCGAGCATTCATATCCCGGGGTGTTTACGTACATTGAGCGGAATTTATACAGATCGAATAATTCTCCGTTCTGACCAACTCTCTTTTGAATGAAAAGTGCTGATCCGGGCGAATCGAGCCTTATGAGAAGCGCAATCATGAGGAACAGAGGTGCAGCCAAGATTAGTAGAAGCGAAGAGAGGGTCACGTCGAGCACCCGCTTAGAGTATGCGTAATGCCAAGACGTGAAGGGTCCTGATGTGGGAGTTAGCGAAAATCCGTCAACATCAACCGGCAGAGCGCACTGTTGCTGTTGCAATTCTACGCCGCTGAGAAGTGTGATTCTTAATCCAACTTGCTCGGCCGCATCTGCGGCTTGAGCCAGTCGTTCGGGAGACAGATTCGGAAGTGCCACGATGAGCACGCCTCCCTCGCAGGCCCTAAGGAACTCCGGAGTGATCGGCCCTGTTCGAACAGGGACCGACAGCCGGCGCCTGTATCCCATTTCAAGAATGCAGCTACCATCGAGAGCGGGATCATCGTCGATTACGGCGACCGGTCGAAGTCCGAGCCTGAAGGAATGAATGAGAGCTGTTACCACACGCTTTCCCGCTCCGGCCGCACCGTAAACGATCGTGGGCACTACGCCATATCCCATTGAGTTAAGCGCGCGCACTACCGAGGAGAAGATCAGCTTTTGCACAGTCAATAACGCCGGTATTATAACGAGACCAATCAGAGCAGCTGCGATGGAGAAACGCGCATTGAGGAGAAGGCTTAACGCGAGAAGCACGAGGACTGCCTGAACGGGAATCCGAATGGCGCGCTCGGTCTCGCGAATCTGGAGCAGACTACCGCCCTCACGATAGGCGCCGTCTCTTTGCAGCGACAACATTGAGAGTAGCCCGACGACCATCCCTGCTGCAGCCGCCCCTCGTAACGAGAAATCAATTTGGCTTCGGGCATGCAGCAAATTGTCAATAAGACAAGCCGCAGACATTCCGGCGGCACAGGTGAGAAAGTCCGCCGATACTTCGACGCAAGCCAGCACCCTCCGGAACAGTAGTTTGGGAGCCCCGCGCACTGCCCTATGAGAAGCCGCCAGAGCTTCGAGAAGTCGTGGTGCAGCGGATTCAGATGCGCTCATTGTCAATCTCGCTTCGCTTCAGAGCTGGCCTGCGGAGGCAAATATTCACTGCGTCTGCTTCATGCATCCCAAAACATTGATCAGTCTGGCTACTCTGGTCCTGTGTGGCTGAATCAATGAGGGCTCGATAGACGTTCAAGTATTGCCTCACAAGAACGGGAGCGGAGAATCTGTGCAGTAGCATTGGCATGGGCTTCGCCTCCCTGATGGTGGCGACAATGGCCTCGCCAAGCATCTTCTCCACGTTCCTATCCAGAGCTACGAATCGACATTGTCGATCCCCAATCTCCCGAAAAGCCGGAATGTCCGAACAGACGATTCGGCAGCCGGCAAGAAGAGCCTCGGCAATCGGCAGGCCAAATCCTTCGGTACTCGACGGAGCCACAACCACCTCGCATTGCGAATAGCACCACTGCAATTCCGACTCCGACACTCCTTCAAGAAAGCAAATCCTTTTGGAGATATTGAGGAGTTTCACCAGTCGGTGGATGTTACGGGTTTCCGGTCCCGTGATTCCGATAACAACTAGCTTCATATCCGAAGCGACAGCCCCGGCGCACAACATTCGGTGGAAAGTACGGATCAGCAGAGGGATGTTCTTGTTGCGGCGATGCTGCGCGACGCAGAGCAGGAACGGCTCACTGCGCCAACCAGGGATTGGCGGCGTTACGGCGGAAACTGGCTCCAATTCAACGCAGTTATAGATGCGTACCGCCTTTTCACATACGGCGGTCGGCGCGTATTGCCTCAGTCGCACGAGGGTTGTATCTGAGACGCAAGCGATTGCATTGACTTTCCGGAGACATTGCTGAAGAACGACACGATTCAAGATGAACTTGGGAAATCCGAAGTTCATAGGAATCTCATATGGATATAGGTCATGGAGCGTTACCAACGTCGGGCAACTGAATGCGGAAGCCTTTATAGGCATGGGGTAGGACAGATGGACCACGTCGGCCTTCAGACGAGCAGCCATTTCCGGAAGGCGATGGTAATACCAGAGATTCCGCCCAACGGAACTTCGGTTCATCTCGGCCACGTGGGTTATGAGCCGGCCATCGGTGCGGAAGCCAGCGGCGTGGACAAAGTTACGCTGCCACGGCGCGAAGACGAGGTGAACCGTTGAAATCTCCGGTGTGAGTAAGAGACAGCGCGTGAGATTCAATGCGTGGCGTTGCAAGCCGGACATGCTGGGCGCAAATGACGCGGCAGGGATCAGGATATTCACTGCGTTGGCTCCTTCTGAACGTTGCACCTGATCGCTATCGGCGAAACGCTAGTTTTGTTCTCTTTTTCAGAATTGAGCTGCACGAGTAGCGGCAGATAAACAAGCAGGGCCATTGATCCGTAACAGAGGCGTGAAAGAGCAACGCCTTGGATTCCCCCGTGTCTCAACAGTTGAATCATCAGGGGCAACATAGCGGTTCTGGATGCCAGGCTAATCAGGGCCACGGCGCGAAAACGGCCGAGCGCCTGCATGGCATAGGTTCCTGTAACGCTAAGCCCCATAAGGGCCGAACCTAGTACAGTCGGCATGAGAGTTCGTGCGGCTTTCTCCGCAATTGCTGGCCCGGCCCAAAGTCGGATGAGCCAGTCCCCCATGAGAAGCAGGGTCCCCGCACCGATAGCAACCAGCAACAAGTTGCAGACAAAAGCCTTCAGCAAGGTTTGATTGAGGGCATTGCTTGAAACTGTACTCCCGCGTCCGGCAAGATACGGGAAAAGAAAACTGAGACCGGAAGCGGTGAGGCCGAAGATCGGCTGTGCGAATTGAACGCACAAGGCATAGGGGGCAACTGCGATTGCGCCGAGAGAAAAACCTAGAGCAAGGCGGTCAAACTGTCCGAAGACGACTGATCCCATTGCCTGCAGCCAGGCGAAAATTCCGAGACTCAGTAAAACTCGGGTCTCTTTGGAGTGAAGGCGCGGCCACAACCAAATGACGCCGATAAATCGCCGAAGCTGACCAAATTGCAAACACGTGCCGAGGAGGAGAAGGAAGGCGGTGGCTATCAGAATGCTTACAGTCCGGTGGCCAAGTAGAGCGAGCGCTGCTGCAGACGCCAACGTGAGGAGCCGGATAGCCGAACTGATCTGCACGGTGCCGCGATACTGTTCGAATGCACGCTGCGTGCTTACACTGACCGTTTCGATTGACCGGACAAGAATCAACGCGCTCGCAATTCGCAAGGAGATCAGGGACTCACTCGTTGAAAGTGCGTGCGCGCCGGCAACGCGCGGAGCGGCGTATTCCGCGGCCATCCACGCACAAAAGGCGAGCGCGGATCCGATCACCAGATTGATTCCCAGCATGCTGCGGACAGTGTGAGGAATCGCATCGTGTCTTTTGGTCCCGCGAAGATGGGCAACACGTTGAATGTTAGCGTCGCAGAAACCCGATGCAATGATCCCGCCTGCGCTGATTACAGCAGTGGAAATCATCCACAATCCGTATTCCGACGGGCCGAGTCTGTGCAGGACGATTGGTGCTACCAAAAGCATTCCGGCCGGGTACGAGACGTAGTCCAGAACACCGTAGGCGGCATTTGACAGGTGCCCCTTCATGCCGCGCCTCGCTTGAACGTAAGGGCTGAATGGATGCGACGGTGCAATACGGGGAGGACGTCCGCAGCGAGGGCTTTACGAGGGTCGCGCAAATCGATAGTTGACCAATGGTCGCGTAAGATGATCAGGGCTGAGGCACACGCGAGAGAGAGGGCCGTAAGGAACAACGCAAGTAGCAGGCGCGGTGGAAATGACTTCTTTTCGGCTATTCCGGGCGCATCGATCACTTTTACTGCCGGAATATCCTTCGCCTCTTCGATTCGAGCCATTTCGTACTGTTCAGTCAAGAGTTCATACAACGTCTCTTGGACTCGAACCCGCCTGTACAGATCCGCATAGGGAACAGCAAGCCGTGGAAGCTGACGCAGTGGAGGATAAAGCTCTCTATTCTTGTCATCGGTGTTTCCGTCGGTTCCGTTTTCCTGGAGGCCCTCTGTAAGCAGTGGCGCCGAGGAGCCGGTCATTTTTGTAAGCTCCGTTTTGAGGCTCGTAATCCGGGCTTCCGTCTCGCGAACCCTCACATTGCCGTCGCCATAGACTTGTCGGAGCGATTCAAGCCCGGATTGTTCAATTAGCAGTTCTGCTTGAACCCGCGAACCGGCGTCCACCATCGCGCGGGTCTGCTCTTTAATGTCAATGGTGCTGTTTTTGCTTGAGAACTCGCTGAAATCCAGCTGTGCTTGTTCAAGGTCTGCCTGAACGGTCTTTAGACGTTGCTCGATGAAGATGCGTTCCTGGTGGGCGGCCGAAGTGTTGGTCCGCAATACAAGGTTGTTCAACTCATCGAGATACCCTTGTGCCAGGTCGCGAGCCCGCACGCGATCTGTATCCTCTACGGTAATGGTGATGACGCCACTCTTTTTGTCGTCGGTAATCTTCGTGCATCTCGCAAGGTGCCTTGCAGTATCAATGCGATATCGATTGTGGTAAGCATGCTGTAGATTGAACCGGTCAATGAGATGACCGCTCACTGATCCGCTGCGCAGCAGATCGATGAACAACGCGGTCGAAGAATGCCCACCGAGAAGGCCGCCTGCAAGGGCACCTAGAGCTCCCAGATTGCCGGAGTGGGCGGTTAACGCGGCCAGCATCATTGCGCTGGAATTCTGTTGATCTGGCGGCATAATGCTGGTGGCGGACTTGTACTGTTTTGGAAGGGAAAACGAAATGGCCAGGCCCGCTGCCAGGGAAATTGCCGTCACCCGCGCAAGCGTTCGGCGATGGGACCAAAGCAACATGGCGCGGACGGCCCAGTGCGGCTGCCGTTCATGATGCGTTGGCTCATCTCGGTCCAGGATGGCAATCACGGAATCGGGGGTCATTGTCTCGTCCTTAAAGTCATGCCGCGTACCTATTGAAAGCACGAAAGCGTCGCGAGTCGCGCTGATCGGGGATGGTTTCGACTTGTAGGCCAAGGATCATTGGGTCCACATAAAATGGTGTCGGGATTGGAGGCCTCGGAACTAGAGCGTAGCCGCCGCCACCCCAGAAGTTATCGCGATCGAGGAGGCAAGTTGCGCTGCTGTCAGAAGATTCCTCCAGAACAATGACCCACCTAGGATCTTCTGCGGCACGACCACGACGTCACCTGGATTGAGCCTGGTAGAGAGAACGTCGTCTCCAAACCAGCCTGCCGAGCGGCGACCGACCACCGAGCCATTAGCGCGAATAATGAATACTTCCTTTCGATTGGCAGTTGCGTTGGTACCCCCAGCGCGGGTCAAATACCAGGCAGCGTTCTTGCCGGGCGTAAACGTCAGAGCAGTCGCGTTATAGACCTGACCGCTGACCAGCACAAACCCGGGCCGCTTCGGAATGGTGAGCACATCGCCCTGGCGCAGTTCGATGTCGGCAGGGGTGTTCGCCCAACTGTCGATGTCAGCGGTGATGTGAATTACCATCCGCCCGGTCGGCGAATGACTCTTCAAGTCGGCGAGTACCTGGTCCTGCTGGGCCTTGATTAACTGCAAGGTTCCCGGAGAGGTTCCGCTTGCAAGGTTGGGCGAGAGCCTCGCAGACGCCGAGTTTGCCTCAATTTGGCGAACCAGTTCGTCGCGGCTCGTCTGCTCCAGTTCGCGAACCTGCGTGCGAATGAGGACCGCGCCCATCGGGTAAGCGGTTGGGAGGAGGTTTCCTGCTCTTCGAAGCACTGAACTGAGGCGTTCACCATCCTGAAAGCCGTAGCTTCCTGGAAACCTGACCTGGCCACTGATTGTTACCGATTCGCCAAGGTTCTCCCAATTTGTAATCTGATGGATCGCCAGAATATCGCCCGGCTTGAGGGGAACATCCGCATTTGGGTCAGTTCCATCGACGGCAGCTCCGATCGGAACTGTAGAGAGGCTTTCAACCAGTTCATTTCCATTCTTGATCTCGTAGCTGGTGAGGTCGGCACTCCCAACCAGCGCATCGCGCTTGAAACCTCCCGCCATTCGAACCAGCTGCGCGGCGGTCATTCTTTGCGACATCGGGTACTTGCCGGGGCGAAGTACTTCGCCCCGAATGGCGACCGTTGGGGCATCGGCCTGATAACGACCCAAAACGCGGATGGTGTCGAACGGCCGCAGGTCGACATTGCTACTACCCATTAGGACATCAGGGACATTGAACTCGATAGTCTCGGCATGTAGATCAGGAGGAACGAGCCGAACGATCTCACCGTGAGGAGCGGGTTCCGGTAACAGGTCCTGATAGCTACGGAGAACATCTCCTAGGCGCATGCCCTCGGTGTACCCTATCCGTCCCGGACGCACTACGTGGCCTGCAAGATAGACCGCGCGCTGGCTGTAGGGCAAGATGGGCTCAATGCGAATGCGGTCCCCATCTTTCAATGGAAACGCAGCAATGGCGTTTTGATCGGCTTCGGAATGCTGATCGCCGGGATTATGCAGAGTTATCGTCTCGCGCTCGTGATGGGCATCAATGCGCTCAATTCTGATATTGCCGATCGAGGCCGCCGCGTTAAATCCGCCAGCGTCATCGACTGCCTTCGCTAAGGTAGTCTCGCCGGCCTTTAGTTCATAGATGGCCGGACGCTTGACCGCGCCTGAGACCGCTACCAACGAACCCGCAGGAGGCACGAGAAGCGTATCCCCGCTCTCAAATGGAGCACTTCCGTTGCGGACTCCATGAAGCAGAAAGTCGTAGAGATCAACCTCCTCAATGAGCTGCTTGCCGCGATAATGGAGCAGAGTCCGAAGGGAACCGATGTTCGTCGGACCGCCCGCGGAATAGAGCGCACCTACCGGAGTAGAAAGAGAGCTTATGTCGTAACCACCCGGCCATTGCACATCCCCAACCACATAGATGCGCACCGAACGCAGGCGCGAGACCGTGACCGCCACATGCGCGTCCCGAAACTGCTGCTTGAGTGAGCCCTCGATTACGGTCTCTGCTCTCCCGAGCGGAAGCCCTGCAATGTCAACCGAGCCAGTCTCCGGCAGAAAGATTGACCCGTCACGATCGACAGTGCGAGCGATGCTCTGGGTGATGCCTCCCCAGAGATGAATTGAGAGGGTGTCGCCAGGTCCAACGACATAGTCCGGCCCCAACGGTACATCGAGCGGTGTGTCCCGAGTCGAAATCCCGCGCCCGACCGCAGAAGCGTCACGATTAATGAAGACGTCAGATCCGAAGCGCTTCAGCCCGCCAGCTTCGCCTGGTATTTGCGTGTAGAGATCACGCATTGCCTGCAGGTCGTAAGGTGTGGGTTGGTGAGATGCGGTGGGCTCATCAGTCGATAGATTCGCCTTCTCATGAATTCGCGAGCTGTCTCTCTGGCTCAGGCGAGCGCGTTCTTGGCGCATCGATAGAGCTGTAGCCGTCATGGGGCCGACGCTATCAGTTGTCGCTGATCCCTCACCGGCCGGCGTGGCGCTGTTGTCCGTTAGGAGTGAGTCTTGACTTGCCGACTGTGTATTCGGAATCTCCTTCCCCGCTGTACCCAGTCCCGAAGACTGAAGATCGTTTTCAGTGACGTATCCGCGGGCGCGCAGCACAGTTGTTATATTTTCGCGCAGGTTGGCATTCGTGGCGATTTGGCGATAGAGCGTCCCATCGGAAATGTCCGTGATGTCGACTTGTGTACCTTGTAGCTGCATGCGATCCGCCAACTGGGACTTGAGCTCCAAGACGAGATCAGGACTCTGTTGCAGAATGTTGGTGATCTGTTCGGCGGAAAGCACTGATTGAGGCCCCGGACCTCCCAAACCGGTCGAACCATCAGGCTTTTTCTCGGAAGAGTCGCTCTGATCCGTTGAACCATCGAAACTGCTAATTGAAGATGACTGAGCCGAATTTTGCGTTTGGGAAGCGTTGGACGAAACCTGACACTTCGCGCTGCTGCCCGGGATCAAACAAAGCGTCAGCAAGCTTGCTGATGCAAAGCAAACGAACCCCGGGGATCGCGTGCTAAAGGCACTCAAGCGCCAGCGCCCGGCCTGGATCACGCTTTGTTGACTTGCATATGTGAATGAATGCGACATGGATCTTCTCACCGTCGCTATTGACCTTAAAAAATTGTGGGAGCTGGGGTGTCATGGGTTCGTCAGCGAATTGTCATTCCTTTGTTGTGCAGTTGGTGAGCGGCGCTTCAGGCTGAGCAAGGTGACGCATGACGGTCAAACCGGAGAGCGGAGAGTTGGGGGGCACAGCTCCTTCGGGCCCGAAAGCGTCAGGTCAAAAGAATTACATTGGACAAACAATTGGCTGACATCTCATGTGTGACGAAGTGCTAATTGATATAAGAACGGTGGGCGGAGTTGTAAGTGAGCGATGACGGGATTTCCGGCATGGCCTGGTGTCTGCACTTGGGTAATTGGGCGAGGCTGTAGTGCGTGGGTGTTGGGGGCGTGGCCCATAGACGATCCGATCGTGGGTGGACTTGTGCGATCCAAATTCGACCTACATGAAGTGGTCCATTGAACCATCGATTCGATCAAGGCCCGTGTTCGAAAACAGACTGGGGAATCGCAAGCGCTATGACTGAAGAGCTGATTCAACGGGAAATGCCAGGGGCGGCTGAAGCGAAAATATTGCGCCGCCCCCAAGACGCGCTCTTTTGTAATATGGAGTTGCCTCTGCGCGGCACATTCTTCCCTCTTGGCTATCCGGTGGAGATTCTTACCAATGACTATGAGGTCCTGAGGGCCGCCCATGAGAGTTTCGGCCACGCGCAGTTCTCGCGGATGGCTGCGACTTTACAACTGCGCTTCGGTGTCAGCCATGAAGGTGGTTATGAGTGTCCGGCAGAACCAACGCGGCGGGAATATGGCCACTTGTATTCACTGGTCGCGGATGTTAATAACCAGTCACTCCTGGACCTTAGAACCTGCATCAGCTTCACGTGGTTAACGCGCGCGGCCGTGAGGAACAGGCTCTATTTCCGTCTCAACTTTCTAGAGAAGGTGGTCTATTTGCTACTTGGCGCATCCGTGGTAACTGATCTTCACGCTGCGTGCGTGAGCAAGAGCGGGAGGGGAATTCTGATCTTCGGCGACTCTGGAGCCGGAAAATCGACGCTCGCCTATGGATGTGCCCGCGCCGGATGGACCTACACCTCGGATGATACCAGTTACCTCATTAACGGATCGAATCCGCCACGAGTAATTGGACACGCCCACCGAGCGCGATTCCGCCCATCGGCGAAATCACTGTTCCCTGAATTAGAGTGCCGAGAGCTGACACCGCGCCTTGAGGGTAAACCGTCCATTGAAGTGCCGACTTCAGAGCTGCCCATACGAAGTACCTCGGCTGAGTCCACGGTCGATTCTATCGTGTATCTCGCCCGGAACTCTTCAGCTTCCGCGAGGCTCACGGCGCTACCTCGTGGGACCGCTAGACAGCGTGCCTGTCAGGAACTCTATTCTGCTGGGGAGATTCGCGCAAAACACGAGAAAATCCTGGAGTGTCTCTCAGAGGTTCCGACATACGAACTAGAGTATTCCGATCTAAACGATGCCATTCAAGCCCTCGACCTCCTAACGCGGAGCGGCGAGCCGGACGACAACCCCGTTGTGGAGTCCAGCTAATCGCTAGTCTGAGCTAGAGGCCACTCGTAAGCAAGTTTGCGTCTCAAGTGCTCTTTCAATGATATCTACCGCACGCTCGAGTCCTTGGAGCGAGCGAAGCTTGGTTTGCATCTGTAGAGCCGCCTCACGATAGCCCGGATCATAAAGAAGTTTTATTACCGCGGTGCGTATTGTTCTGGACGAAAGGCGCATCACAGGAAGGACCTCAGCAATTCCCAGTCGTGCCAGGCGAGCTGCTATCGCTGGCTGGTCGAGTGCTAGCGGGATGGCAATCATTGGCCTTCCTTCCATGAGCGCTTCGAACACTGTGTTCGATCCGCCGTGCGTAATCACTATTCGCGCTCGTTTCAGCAGCTCGAGCTGTGGAGCATACCTCGTCACCAGCGGATCGCCTGGTAGATCGGTGAACATTTCCGGGTCGAAGCGACCGCCTAAGGAAACTACCAACTGCACGTCGATATCCCGGCATGCTTCTGCAACCAAACGGAATACGGCAGGCCTGATGTTGCGTGTGGTTCCCAACGAGGCATAGATGAGGGGGCGGCCATCAATGCGATGCCACGGAAATGCGACAGCCGGTCTTCCTGCTCTGTTTACAAATGGTCCCGTGTAGTGGAAATTCTCGGGAAGCCTTGTCCGCGGAAAATCGAGGCACGCTGGAAGTTGCGTAATCTGCGCCAGAGGCGGGAGGACTAGCGGGAGTTCTCGGACTGGACCCAGTCCCAGCCGCCGCCTGTAGGCATCGAGCCATTTGCGTATAGGTCCCTGCATTCGCAGTGCGGATATCTCGAGTACCGCAACCTGTAACCAACTGAGACAGGATGACGAATACCGGTAGCCTGAAAAGGGAGGAAAAGCCCTCCATCCGAAATTGTGGGGTACCGACGTGGAATATATGAAATATGGCAGCTGCAGCAATTGGGCAATGGTGGGGCCTGTCAATGCGATTTCGTTTATGAGGAGCACGTTCACGCCGGCTCTCATTAGCGCGGCGGGTGAACTTCGCAGGTAGGCATCCAGGTCGTGCAAGATCCTCCTGAGATTGACTGCAAGCTTTGAAAGCTCCGACTGCGGTTCAGGGTTTGTGACCCGAGGCTTCTTGTTTTGGAAAGAAGCTTTGCTCTCGCCTATGGCACAGAACTCCAATCCGGCCTGGCGCACTCGATCTTCGATCTTTCTCTTTTCAAAGAATGTAACTGAGTGGCCTCGGTCTCTTAAGTTTTGAGCGAGAAGGATCAGCGGCGTGAGTTGCCCCGTACTTGTGAAAGGGAATACGCCGAAATGCCACCTCTGGGGTTCAACAGGCATGTTCAGTCTCCACTCTCGCGGGGAGCTTAACGGTTCTGCACCCAAGTTGTACGCACCCCTCTCCTAGCGCTTCTTCGGTTTTCTGCAACAGCATCGTGACAGGCGCACGTAACCATCTGATTGATCCATCAACCAATATTGCCTCCATGCCGTGCTTCTCTATTAGCGGAAGTCTCTCGTAGATCATTTCGGCGGCGAGCCGGACCTGCCCTCCAATGACTACAAGTTCGACATCATGCATCGACAGCCCCTCTAGCCGCTCGGCTGGTTCTTGGCCAGTGTCCCTGATGGCAATCAGGTCGCCGATCCCGGATTCACGGATAGAACCCTCGGCATCCTCTAATCGGAGGATCGCGGCGGGAGTTGTCGTCACCATTTCATACGCGGCTGCTGACGGGATCCCGCAAAAGCGCCGCGCGAACTGAATCTCATCCAACAGGTCGCCCTCGGCCGTCAGCGGAGAATCGCTCCCAAGAGCGATCTTTTCAATCCCTCCCAGGGTGGCCAAATCTGGGATCTGTTGGAAAAGAAAATTATTCGAAGAAGGGCACACAATTAGGGAGGCGTTACGGTCGCGCATGAGCGCTACTCCCTTGTGGTCGATTGCCAGTCCATGAACCAGAACCGTGTTGTTATCTAGCAATCCGAGGCGCTCTAGTTCCCGAAGCTCTTCCTGGGCCTGCTCATCCACCCCTTCGCATGCGTGCAGAATGAATGGGGAGCCTTCCGGCGTCATTCCTCGGGCATGGCGAATGTCGCCGCCGAGCGCAAGCGAATGGGCCCAACCATATTTCCGGACTACGCGGACCGGAAAAGTGTCACTTTGCAACAGCAGCCAAAGCGGATTGTGATGGCTGACTGTTGTCACCCCGCAAAGAAGATTTCGTATGCCCCCCCACCACAGACGAATATCCTTAGGCACGGCGCGATGTCTCGCAATAATTTCGGGAAATCTGGTGTGGATGTCCTCTCCCCAGTCGATGTAACTGCGATATGGCGGATGAGCAAGCCTGGGAAAAAGTGAGAACTCAAGATGGTCGTGAGCATTCACTAGGCCAGGCAGAATGAGGTAGCCGCTAAGGTCAATATTCGTGCAGTGCGACATGTTGCGGTCCGGCACGCCGCGTGCGAGAATGCGCGATATGCGCTCGCCAGTGATCAGAATGGAAGCGTGGGTACTTTCACACGGCCCAATGGCACAGGCGGCTCCCCGAAATAACAGTTGCCTTTCCCAGTGATTATTCAAGAACCATTCCTCCCGCGCGAACGTTTCTCATGCTCTGCGTGAGGATTACGCAGAGAATCAGAAGAGCGCTACTTGTCAAGCGGCTCATCAAGTGCCCGCACCGGACCGGTTTAACGCAGTTCTGAAGAACTGAGGTCATGACTTCCGAGCGGCATAAATGCGAAACCGGGATGGCTCTCGGCGACGATACAGCTTTGCCAGGAGAGGACGTATGGCCCATCGCCAGCCATACCTCGGAGAATAGATGACCCACTGAATCGATAACTGCTCTTCCAGCGTCTGCAGTCGATCATCGGTCAGGAATTCGAGACTCTCGATGGAATCGGAAGCAGTCCCGTAGCGTGTGAGAAAAGCAGCCCGCCTTTCTGATACCATTCGCCGACCACTTTCCCCATTGGAATACCACGGGGTGTCGCTCACAATTACCACCCCTCCTTTGCGGACGCATCGGAGTGACTCGCGCAAAGTAACTGCATAGTCTTCCGCATAGTGGAATGAAGCATTGAAGACAACGGCATCGAACTGCTCATCCTGAAACGGAAGCCGAGTGAATTCCGCCTGGAACCTCGGAAACATTGCGGTCAGATGCTTTCCAAAGTGAGTGCCCGCCCCGAGGCCGTCGAAATCGTTGACAAGCAGATCTAACGCAACAGGCCGATACCGGGCCTTCGCCAGTCGATAGCTCATCCAACAGTTTCCGGCGCCGATATCCAGGATGCGTCCCCCATCTAGCTCGCGGCTCCGCTGGATCAGTTGGGATAACAAAAAGTCATAACTGCGGGCCCTGATCTTCCATTGTTTGCTATTTCGATGTGAACGATCTTTGTAGGGAAGGTTCAGATAAAAGTCATCATCGCAACTCCCCCTACCTTCCTCTTCCCTGATGTGCTCGTAGTCTTCCAAAAAGCGGGCAAAGTGCTCAGCTCGATCCGGAGGGACGGCATGGACAATCCCGCGAGAGACGTGCATTTTAAATCCACAAAATGGGCACTCTAACCCTCCCAGATTTGCTCTGCATCGCGGGCATTGAAGAAGGAGGTCCAGATGCGCAGTATCAGGATCGAGGGCCTGGGCGGCGCTTTCCCGCTTGTGGGGGGCGGTAGCACGTTCTTCAGCCATGCCCAACTGTTGCTTCGATGAATGAGATTCTTGCATTCAAGGTTCCCCAACATGCGATAACTGCGTTACGGGTACGAAGGCCGAAGCTCTTGGAGCAACAATCCTTGCGGGAGAGCTGAATGCGTCTGGATTCCTGCTCTTCGGTTCAAGCTCAATGACTGTGCGCCACAACGAGTCAACCTTGGCTCTCGTTTCGCCCGTCGCATCAGACCGGCTCCATGCATCGACTTCCAAATGTAGGGCATCGCGCACTGCACGATAGAACTCAGTAGTGTAGGCGGCCTTAAACATGATGCAAAGATCGTCGCTATCCATCCAGTTTCGCTTATTTCCAAGTTGTGCCTGAACATTCTCAAAGAACACCGTACCGGGAAGAGGGTAGGAAAATGAGATTCCGACGTCGTCCGGACGCACCTCGCGAACAAACACAATTGTTTCTTGTAATTCGGCCCAGGTTTCGCCGGGATAGCCGAGCTGCAAGAAGAAACATGCGCGAATGCCTGCATCCTTCAGACGTCGACGGGCGGTTCGGACAGAGTCCAATGTCAGACCCTTGTCCATCGCATCAAGGACGGCTTGCGATCCCGACTCGACTCCCATCCACACCTCGGCGCAGCCTGCCATTCTCAAGTGCTGGACAGTTTCCCCACCCATTAGATCGGCTCGCGACTGGATCTTGAAAGGAATCGCTGCTCCTGTCTTCGCAACTTCTTCCGCGAAACGCTTGACCCAATGCCGATCCAATGCGAAGACGTCATCACCAAACCAAATGTGCTGAACGCCGGCAAACTCCTTAAGGTATCGCATTTCCTCTGCAACCGCCGCGGCTGGGCGCAGGTGAAACCTGTTGCCGGAAATGGGCTTTGCGCACCAGTTACAGCGGTAAGGACATCCGCGACTAGATACCATGTTCGTGGAAAAGTATCCGTGAGCACGTGTCCATGCCTCGCGGTACGGTTCCATATCGATAAGTTCCCGCGCCGGCAACCCCAGCTTCGACCACGCGGGGTTGCTTGACAGACGCTGAGAGCTCCGCACCGGGCGATTATGCTCATCAAGTTTAATCAATCCGTCAATCTCCGGAAGCATTGTTCCGTCCAGTATCGAACGACACAGCCGCACCAAAGCATCCTCTGCCTCTCCACAGAGCACGTAATCGAATCCACTCTCGAGGAACAACTCCGGATTGTCTGTCGAATCTGATCCGTGCACGACCGTGATTGCGCCGATCGCTTTTGCCCCCTGTGCAATTCTCCAGGCCACATCTCGCATCCGTGTGAGGCACATCTTCGACAGAAAATTGAAGTCATCCTCATAAACAGCAACAATCCTCGGCTGGTGCTTCGCCAGCGCCGCGTTGATCATCGAGGACGGATCCTCAAGCATGGAATCGAAAACGGCAACCGAGATGCCGTTGTCTCTTAAAGCAGAGGCGGCGTATAACGTTCCTATCGGCATATAAGGTTGCATTTTACGAACTTGCTTCGAGTCGAAGGGAAGGTGATAGGAGTGAGTGAGCAAAACATGCGCCACGGGGCACCTCGTGTTTTGCCGCCTCGAGCTGCTCAATCCGCAGACACTGCTGTGCTATGTTCTGACAGATCGACTCATTCGTCACACTGCGGCAACTGAGATGTAGCTTAGACTCGTCGCTGAATCGCGTTGTCGCGGAATTGTCAACTCAATGTCATACTTTTGCTAGTCGAAATGTGACTCAGACTCCGGCGTGGAAGAGTTCGACATAGCCGGGGCAACTCCTGTGGTGAATAGCGATGTGCCTTGGGCGGCGTCAGTACTCAAAAGGACTGGAGTGGCTGGCGAACTCGAGAAATGACCGAGCTTTTCTCGTTTGGTAGCGAGGTATCGAGCACAATGAGGAGTGCCTGTGACATCGGCGCTCACGCGCCTTACAATATCAATCCCGGACAGCCGAACCGCGTCGACCTTCTTTGGGTTGTTGGTCATCAATTGGAGCGATTCGATCTTGAGAAAGCGAAGGACGCCCACAGAGAGTGCATAATCGCGCAGATCGACGGCGTGACCTAATCTTATATTGGCATCGACTGTGTCCAGTCCAAGGTCCTGGAGCTGATAGGCGCGGAGCTTCTCAATCAAGCCGATACCGCGGCCTTCCTGATGCTCGTAGACCAGCACTCCCGTGCCCTGATCTGCAATTGCTTTCAAGGCAAGATGAAGTTGGTCATGACAATCGCATCTCAGTGAGTGAAAGACATCTCCGGTGGTGCATTGGGAGTGAATGCGAACCAATGGCGGAGTTCCTTGGATGTCACCCAGGATAAGCGCAAGTGCGGTCTCCACTTCCCCTGTCCCTTTGTTGTGATAGACCCCTTCAAATGCTAAGAGGCGGAACGTTGCCCAACGAGTCGGGAAAACTAAATCTGCGACTTGCTTTATCGGCTTCAATGCGGGCGCGCTCCCTTCAAGTACTCATTGTTCGAATAAAAATGGTAATCACAGGCACCTAATCGAAGCGTAGCGCGCCGCAGGCGTTTGCGTGTCGCCAGAATGTCACCGTGCAGTCATTCAATTGTCGAAAATGAATCGCGGGCGGCGCAGTCTAATTCCCCCGTGGCAGTCGCTCAAGAGCGAAAGGGAACCAGTCGACTATCGCTCGCTAGTACCACCTACAGAGCCGCGGTGCGGCGAAACTGGTAAAGTATGTGGTCGCCCAGGAATGCAAAAGGCTGCGCAATCGCCCGATCAATTGATTCCATCACGCGGAGGAGTCTCGGGTGTTCAGAGATCCATGGCTCAGCGGCGCTCGGGGGGACTGCTACACCGATTCCGATGCGCTTTTCCAGCTCAAACCATGGCGCGAAGGCTCTCTCCAATGCTGCGCGGCGATGATAGACGATTGGGAATTCGCGCTTGCCAAGCCGAGCTGTCTGTTCCCCGCGTTTGAAACGCCGAAAGGCTTGATTCGGCCGAAGATGGAGAATCTCGGTGAGCATCTCGGCAGGGCAAAGCGTGCCAAAGAGCACCAGCATCGCGGGGGCGCCGGGTTTGAGCAATCGAGCCAGACCGCGCGCCACCGGTTTCAGGTCGGTAATGCAATTGAGCGGCGCAAAGTTGGAGAACGCACCGTCGAAGTATTCTCCGCCGGCAGAAAGATGACGAGCAGCGAAAACCTCCATCTCCTCCCCGCCTGCAACTTCTGCTCGAGCACCAAATGAGGCGAGTTTGGATTGGGCGTGCGCGACCATGGCCGGCGATGGATCTGTAAGAAGGACGTCATAACCGCATCCAGCCATGAATGCAGCGTCCTCGCCTGTCCCGCCGCCCAACTCGAAGATGTACCCGCCTCTGGGGAATGCCCGTAGGAGTGAAGCACGCACGGCGCGACGTTGCGCCCCCACGCTGCGCCATGCTCCGAAGCGCGGGTCAAATACAGTCGCGATCGCGTCGAAAGCGAGGGCAGAGGGGCGCAGAGGGAATGTCATCGCACAACCCTAACCAAACGGCGCCAACGATACGACTCAAATAGGAATCGGAGTCCCTCCACAACGTGAAAGCGAAGCCGGACGAGGATCAACTTGAGTTGCATATGATAGCGACCGAGCCGGACCGGGAGCGCTTCATGCTCAAATGGCCGTATGACGGGTGGTGGCAGGCGAGAAGGCAGTAATGCCTGCCTAATGGGCCGCTTCGCCGGGACGCCAGCAGCCGCAAGCTCTCTCTGCAACAACAGGTACAACTTAGTTCCGGGGTAGATCCCCAGTACAGCCCGTTGCCCATACACTTGAATCCAGAGCCGTACGGAGCGGGAAAGAGTGCAGACTGTCCAGCTAGTCAATGCCTTAGGTGCGAAATCGCCCATTACGCGTGAGATCAGAAGTGTGACCACGCCAAGAGCGAGGGAGGCCGGTGGATGCTCTCTTGCAGACCATTGAAGTTCATCCCAGAAGTCAATGTCATCGCGACGAGCGAGAACGTGGCGGCGAAATTCCAGTAGATGTGCCGCTCTTGAGAACTCGCCGCAAATATGTTTGTACGCATGGAGCCCTTGGCCCAAGAACAAATCTACTGGCGAAAGAACCGGCATGCTCATGCCGTGGAACGTGCGCCATTCCAGACGATCGAGCGGAGACCATGAGCTTTGGTCACCTGGCTGAATATGCAATTCAACGGCATATGATCGCAAGTCCTTGTAAATGTCCTTCAGAGTAAAGCCGGGTCTTTCGTTCAGCTTGAACTCCCAGCTTCTGCCGCTTATTGAGTAGAGACGGTAACCCCTGCCCTCAAGGATCTCACGCGCCTTCGATGCGCTTTGAGCGGCGACCAGAAAGTCCAGATCAAATTGTGACCGCAATTCGGGCCTCGGTACCGAGTTTGGCCAAAAGGACAGGCCTTTGAGAAGGGCGTACGAGAGGCTGGACATTTGAAATTCCTGTTGGATCCTGACTGATTCGGAGATCATACCGTTGGTTCGCGCCGTGTTATTTAAGAGGTTCCTGTGTAGTCGATTAGACACAGCCTGCGGCAGGAGCTCGCTGATACCCAACTCGTTGAGTCGGTTTAGGAAGTACAATGCAAGTCCACTGATGTCCAACCAAAGTGATAAACGCCTCCATTCACTACTGGAGAGGGTAAATAGCCGCGAACACTGTTCAGGTAAAGGATCGCAAAAAGTGAGCAAGACAGCCTCGCGGTTGAGTTCGTCGCGGCGCAGCGCTCTTGAAGAGCCATTGATGCTCAGATGAGCGAGAGGGGCGCATGTGCCCGTCTCCTTCAATTCATTGATCGGTGGAACTGCACCGGTTTCGAATGAGGCCTCTCGCTTAGATATAGGCACCAATGCTGTCTTCCTCATTTGTTGAGCCATCCCATATGCACAACAGAACGGCCTGTCTCAGAGGCTAACGGGATTTCACTCGATCGGTTGTCATTTTCGTGTAATGCAATTGTCACTCTATTGCTGAACTTATTCTCTGTAACCGGCCGATGCCAGTGAGCTTTCCGCGTATCACCTGCGTGCCGGTCAGGCCTATGACAATCCATTGACAAAGAAAAGACCGGACAAAGACACATACTGCAGTGCGGGCCATTAATGTGGGCATTGAGGATGAATCATGAAGCCATTTCACGAAATCCGGACCAATCAAGTCACACCGCGTTCCCTTCAAGACGAGCTCGCGTCCAGAGGATATGTTCTCATTCGGCAGGTATTGCCTCACGCCGACGTGACGAGCGTCCTAGCTGATGTTACGGGGGTGGTCTCTCGATCCGGCTGGTTGCTGGCCAGCCATGACCCGGTGGATCGTATCGCCGATGTAAGCGCTTCTTGTGGCGATCCTGACCCATCATTCAAAAGCACCTACCAGGAAATCTTCAACCTAGAATCGTTTCACGCGTTGCCTCACCATCCGGCACTGCTCCGAGTGATGAACATGATCGCAGGCGATCATGTCCTGGTTCATCCGAAACCAATTGGACGGTTAATCTTTCCCTGTTGCGATCGCCTCACTGTCCATGCGCATCAGGACTACCGATTTATGAACGGTGATCCTGAGTGCTTTACAGTTTGGATCCCTCTTCACGACTGTCCAACCGATATGGGACCATTACAGATTCTGGAAGGATCTCATCGCTTTGGATTTCAGAATCATGACGATGAAAATCTACATGTACCGGAAATTCCGGCCGGGGAGGCGAAAGGGGACGATTGGGTCGGCGGACAGATAAACGCTGGCGATGTCCTGATCTTTCACAGCCTGACGGTGCACGCAGCTTCTCCTAACCGTTCAAACCGGCTTCGAGTCTCAATGGATTGCAGATTTCAAGATTACCGGCGGGCGCTCAATCCCGCGAACCTGGCATTCGCCGGGGGATCAGGAAAGTCCTGGGAGAAGACCTACGCTGGTTGGCATTCGAATGACCTGAAATACTATTGGAAAGGGATGTCTCTGAATCTCCGACCCTCCAAATCAGAGATAGAACAATTCTCGAAGACAGCGGATTCAGCTTCCGCGCGAGCACGGTATGCAAGAATTCTTTGCCAGCTCGATTAGGTCTCCGATTCAGGAAGGACTCGTAATCCTGGGACGCGCTCCAACTCGCCGCGCAAAGGTGCTGGGCCCTCGGAATGTTCATCAGAAGGGCGCCGCGTTCGGATTCGGCAACTCTCTTAAGCGGACGTACCGGGCTGACAGCGCCAATTGGGCACAGTGAATGCATCCATGCGACGCATATCCACGAGCCGATTCGACAACGAAGACGAGCAGCAGATTGAATTACCTTGCGCGACGCGGCCGATCGCAGCTGCTGACGGTGGCACCTTCAGCTGCTGGTTTGATAGCAAAGGAGACGACCGATCACTTAGCGCGAGGAGCCAAATTCTCGCTAACAAACTTTACCGACAAAGGGAGCATATGCAAAAAGTCGCATTAATCACCGGAATAACGGGTCAGGATGGCGCTTACCTAGCGGACCTGTTGTTGTCAAAGGGGTACCTCGTGCACGGAGTGAAGCGACGTTCGTCGTCCTTTAACACTGCGCGCATCGACCATATCTATGAAGATCCGCATGTGCCCGACACCCAATTTCAGCTGCATTACGGGGACATGACAGACGCCACGAATCTGATTCGCATTATTCAGGCGTTACAGCCGGATGAGATCTACAATCTCGCGGCGCAAAGCCATGTGCAAGTCAGCTTCGAGACGCCGGAATATACGGCGAACACCGATGGAATGGGGACGCTGCGCATCGTGGAGGCTATCCGCATTCTAGGCCTGCTGAACAAGACAAGGTTTTACCAGGCGTCCACCTCAGAACTGTTCGGCAAGGTGCAGGAGACGCCGCAGCGGGAGACGACCCCGTTCTATCCGCGGAGTCCCTACTCCATCGCCAAGCTTTATGCTTACTGGATTACGGTGAACTATCGCGAAGCATACGGAATGCATGCTTCGAATGGAATTCTCTTTAATCATGAGAGCCCGCTACGTGGCGAGACCTTTGTTACGCGCAAGATTACGCGCGCAGTGGCGGCCATTCATCTGGGAGTGCAGAAGACGCTCTATATAGGCAATCTGGATTCGAAGCGCGACTGGGGGCATGCGCGGGATTATGTAGAGGGCATGTGGCGGATTGTGCAGCAAGAAACACCAGATGACTATGTCCTGGCAACGGGAGAGAAGCATAGTGTGCGCGAGTTCATCCAGTTGGCCTTCTACAAAACTGGCCGCGAGATCAAGTGGCAGGGTAAAGGTGTGGACGAGGTGGGAATCGATGGAGACAGCGGCGAGGTAGTGGTGAAGATCGACAGCCGCTATTTTCGGCCCACAGAAGTGGACCTGCTGTTGGGCGATCCGTCAAAGGCGCATCGGGTGTTGGGATGGAAGCATACAGTGACGTTTCCCGAACTGGTGGCGGAGATGGTGGCGGCGGATATCGCGGAGATCGCGAAGGAGTCGCACGTCAGGGAGTTGGTATATGAATAAGTTTGACCTGGCTGGCCGACGTGTATGGGTCGCAGGGCACCGCGGTATGGCGGGTTCGGCTATTGCAGGGCGTCTGGAGCGTGAGAACTGTGAACTGATCGAGGCATCGCGGAGCGAACTCGATCTGTTGCGTCAAGCGGATGTTGAAGCCTGGATGAAGGCGAGGAAGATAGATGTTGTGTTCCTCGCTGCTGCGACCGTAGGGGGCATCCAGGCCAACTTGACGCGTCCCGCCGAGTTCTTATACGAAAATCTGGTCATTGAAACCAATATCATTCACGGGGCGCGAACGACGGGAGTCAAGAAACTATTGTTTCTCGGATCTTCCTGTATATATCCGCGTATGGCTGACCAGCCAATTCGGGAACATGAGCTTATGACCGGTGCATTGGAGCCGACCAATGAATGGTATGCCATCGCAAAAATAGCAGGTATTAAGTTATGCCAGTCCTATCGTCGCCAATATGGCTGTGATTTCGTTTCCGTGATGCCGACCAACCTGTATGGCCCTGGAGACCGCTACGATGCGGAGAACGGCCACGTGGTCGCGGCCCTGATCATGAAAATTCACGCCGCAATGATCGCCAACAGCCAGACAGTTGAGTTGTGGGGCAGTGGCAGACCTAGGCGCGAGTTCCTCTTCACCGAGGATTTGGCTGATGCTTGTGTTTTCGTGATGAAGAATTATTCCGACGAGATGTTTGTGAATGTCGGTACAGGGCACGACATCACGATTCTGGAATTGGCGCAAAGCATAGCCAAGATTGTCGGTTGGAAGGGGACTTTTACTTTGAACCCGTCGAAGCCGGACGGCACGCCTCGCAAGGTTCTGGATGTTAGTCGTTTGCGGGCTCTGGGTTGGTCTGCGTCGACAGATTTTGAGACCGGTATTAAGTCCGCTTATCAGTGGTACGTTGCCAACCGGGCGTGAAGAGCAGTATGGAGACGCAATATGGCTTGGCCGGGTTGTGACAGTTCGCTCGGCGGCTACAGCAATCCAAAGCTCGAGCTTTGATATTTCATGGATGTGTTCACTGGAACACTGGAACGAGGCTTATAAGCAATCAAACCCTATCGAACAGATCCGGACCGTAATCGTATATCAGACGAAAAGTGAGGACCGCAGGCTTATGGTTATGGATGACACATCAGTAGGGGCGTTCCTGGTTGGACTCGGCTTGGGGTTTGTGTATCTACGAAAATGGGGGATTGCTCACGCGATCGTGCTGAGGCCGAGGAGGATGAGTACGAGAGGAAGAGTCCGTAGGCTCAAGCGTCCGCAATAACCTGCGCTGGAATCGCGAAGTGAAGATCACTCTTCAACCAACAGAAGTGTTCGGGCTCCCGTGGTGGTTGAGCTGTCCAATTAGGCGTTTGTGATCCGTCATAATTCTGCCCGCGTGGCAAGGAGACTGCCAAGTCTTTCTTGCCCGCGGGCTTTTGTTGTGGCGGGCCTTTCCGCCTGTCCGCGGAACTGGCAAGCCCGAGTCCTCTGACAGGTGCCGCACAACGCAGTGAATACACGTAGCGCGCGAAATGAGATGCTCCGCCGAAACGTGATTGCAGTTGCTGTGAAGAGCCTGATAGTGAGCCCAAAACAATCTCAGAAGAGGCGACCTATAAACTTGCCGAAGTAGATCCAGACGAAGTGACAATCAATTTACAAGTTACAGACGATCCTGAGACACCATTTAGAGCCAGAGACGCTAAAGTGGTTGTCATGAAGAATTGTCGATTGAATTCCATGCACTTCAAAATAGTCCGGGTAACTCGGGTCACCGTCCTAGCTTTAGCAACCGTCGCCGCTGCTCAGTGTGGAACCGCGCAAGACACGCCGCTAATCTCTGGGGGTATTGGATTCTTCACCACCACGAATGCCGGAAACACCACGTACTTGCCTTATGTCAAGCCAGTGATTGTGGCTCCACTGGGTAATCACGTGCTTGTCGAAAGCCGGGCCACGGTACTCGACTCCTTCTTTCCTAAGCCGCACGTCGGTTACACCAGAGGGAACGTCTTTAAGGCATTGGATTATCTCCAGGCGGATGTTATCGCGGGATCCCATCTAACCATCGTCGGAGGGGAGTTCCTTACGCCATTCGGAACCTATAACGAACGTCTCACTCAGATTTGGCTTCAGACACTAGCGGACCTTCCGCTGATTTATGGCGTGGGGACTATGAACACAGGTTCCGGTGTCGGTGGCATGGCGCGCGGCTCCGCGGTATCCACGCCGAATCTCTCAATAAGCTACGCTGTGTACTACTCCGGAAATAGCACCAACCCATATTTCGGAGCGGAACGTTCCAGCGGAGGACAAGGCCAGATTTACTTCCCCAAAAGAGGGATAGAAGTCGGCGCATCCTACGGACGCTCCCTGGCGAATACTCACGAGAACTTTGAAGGAACTCATCTCTGGTGGGAGCCGATTAACAGTCCGTTTCGTTTTCGTTCTGAATTCGGTCACGCTCCGAATGCGAAGGGATATTGGTTTGAGACTGATTATCGCCTCTCGCATTTTGGTGGAACCGAGAGTGCCGTGGGCCGATTGGAACCGATTTTTCGCATGCAGCAGACGTTTCGCGGGAAGCCTGACGCCAATGATGGATTGCCATCCGTTGGGACGAGGAGGGCAGACTTTGGCCTGGACTATCACCTGCCACGTGAAGTGCGCCTTAATACCAGTTTCTCGCGCGAGTTCGCACCGAATGGCAACGTCAACATCTGGGAAACTGCCATTGTCTATCGGTTCCTCTTCCCGACGTGGAAAGGGAGGAAGTGACGAGGGCGGTGTCCCTCAACGTCGTGGCATCCAATGTCCGGGTTCCAGATCTTCCTGGGGTGGGATCATAGGCGAGCGCCCATAGTCTGATAGGGATCGAAAGGTTCGATCGATCAGCCCCGTCCACACATGAGCGTGACCACAGTAGCGGTATATTAACAGCTAGAGAAAATGTCAAATCGCATTTGAAAGGAACGGACTCCTTCCTCGCGGAGAGGCGATACTTGAAGACCCCTCTGCTGCTCACGCGAAGAGTTCAAATGGTTAGGTAGTCACCGGAGGCGGTCTGACGAGATGCCAAGCGCATTGGATTCGCTGAGTGTTACGTTGTCGATTGGATCTCAGCCCATTCAGAAGGCGGTCGCCGCAAGACTGCAGAGTGATGGGAGATTGCGACGAATACTTGCCTTTCCCGCGGGTGTTGAGATCTTCGACCCCACGGGCGCTGAAGGACTGGAACTCGTTCGGTCCTATCGACGCTATAGGGTGATCAATCAACTGATCTGGGCAACGTGGAGGCGGCTGCCGGGATCGTGGCGCACGTGGAACATGCCAATCGTTCTTTCCACCGCCTACGCGGATCGACTCGCATCCCGGTGGGTTCCGCCCTGCGCGATCTTTCACGGATGGACGGGCAACTGTCTCGCTTGTATCAAGAAGGCGCGGCAACACGGGGCGCTGGTCATGATCGAGCAGGCCACAGTTCACCCCAACGATTGGCAAGAGGCGGTGATGGAAGAGTGCGAGCGATTCGGTGTTCGCCCCATAGAGTGTCGTGCGTCTCTGCCCGTTCCTCTCATGAGACGGATGGAGCGCGAGTTCGACCAAGCCGACGCGATTATTGTTCCCTCCCGGATCGCATTCAAAAGCTTTGAGAGAGCCGGATACGCCGATCGAACGATCGTGGCCCACGGAGGCGTGGATCATCATTTCTTCACGCCGCCTTCCAGGTCCGCACCGCGTGATCCATTCCGCGTGTGCTATGCGGGGCGAGTGGAACTACTAAAGGGGCTTCCGTATCTTCTGCAGGCATGGAATCAACTGGCCCTGGCGAAGGCGGAACTGGTTTTGGCCGGGGAAGTTGCGTCTGAAATACGCAGCTTCATCGCGCAATGGGCTCTCCCGAACGTACGTCTTCTAGGATTCCTGTCACCGATTGAACTCGCAAAAGTGTATCGCGATTCTCATCTTCTTGTATTCCCTTCAGTGAATGAGGGGCTGGCTCGCGTGTTATTTGAAGCGATGTCATGCGGTCTTCCGGTCGTTGCCACGGAACTATCTGGCGCAGACGATTGTATAACTGAAGGAATAGAAGGAGCCGTGGTCCCGGCAAGAAACGTGACGGCCCTGGCGGTCTCCATTTTGTGGCACTACAACAATCCTGAGAGATCCGCGGCGATGGGTAGAGCTGCGCGATTGAAGATCGAACGTCAATTTACGCTCTCCCACTATGTGGACCGTGTGACGGGAGTTTATCGGGCCGCAGTAGATAAGTCATTGGGGGCGGTTGAGCCGATCCAGTCTTAGTCTTCGGTGGAGTTCTGATGCCTCCAATCTGCCTTGCATGGCTCATCAACACGTCGATTTAGATATGAGACATTTACTTCTTTTCGCAAACCGCTTCCAAGGCAAGCGGTGGTACCGGCGGGGCGCGTTCACAGGTCTAGAATACTGTGCCGGTGGAGGACGCATGTTCTGCTGCAGACAATTCTTCGCCCTCCTCTTCAATCAAAAATCCTCTCTCAAGCCGAAAGACACGATGGGCAAAGTTCTGAACCTGAATGCGGTGCGTGGCGAGCACGATCGCCTTTTTCGACGCGCTAAGGCTTTCGAGCACTTGCCGTTCGCTCTCTTCGTCCAACGCTGAAGTGGCCTCATCTAAAAGGAGCAATTTGCTGTCGCGTAAGATGGCACGTGCTAGCCCTAGCCTCTGTCGTTGCCCACCTGAGAACAGGGCTCCGTTGTCGCCGACGCTCGTTTCCAACCCGAGCGGCTGTGCTGCAATAAACTTTTCCAGCTGGGCGATAGATAATGCGCCCATCAGTTCATCATCGCTTTTCTCGGACAATCCAAAGAGAAGATTGTTCCGCACTGAATCATCCAGAAGAGGCACCTCCTGAGGTACGTACGCGATAGTCTTGCGATCGACACGCACAATCCCGGACCGTGGTTGCGTGAGACCGGCGATCAGGTTCAGGAGGGAACTCTTGCCGCTTCCGGAGGCGCCGTGAATCACAATGAGCTCGCCTTCGGCCATACGAAGATCCACAAGTCGTAAAATCGGAGCGTCGTGCCGAAATGAAAAGCTCACCTGGTTCAGTTGCAAAACCAAACCGTCGTCAGGCAAGTACAACGGTAATGAGAGGGTCCGGTACAAGCGGCATTTATTCAGCTCTGAGTCGACCACCATTACGCTAGCGTAAAAACCCTCCATTTGACCGGCGATAAACGAGATCTGGCTAATGAGTGGAAGCAGACGGCGTGAAATCACGAAGTAGAAAACCAGAAGTGAAAGTATGTGGTGTACCTCCCCGTGTCGCAACTGGACCGCAATCACGATTGAGAGAAACACAAGTACCGCACCCTGGTCAGCCACAATCCGTGTCAAATGAGGTAAGCCCAAGACGCGGAGATGATTTACGGCTACAAGTCGTGCCTGCCTGCCGATACGGTCCTGAAAAAGGGAATAATTCCCGTACGTACGAATCTCTTTCCCGGATGAGAACACATCCGCCAGGTCTCTCTGAAGCCTCCGGAGAGCAGCCTCACGGTTCGAAGCGGCCTCTTGAAGTCTTTTGCGGACGAAAACCCTGTGCCCACCGTAGAACAGGGCTGCGACACAGCAAAGAGTGCAGGCGGCCATGACGCTCTGATATACAAGCGCCGCTACCATCGCGGCCACGATTATCACATTTGCGGTGATCTCCATGCAACCGTAATAGAAATCGCCAGCCTCACGCGCGGAATGAAGAGCGTGCCTGGACAGTTCGCTGCGATTACACCCGACGAACCGTTCCCACTGAAGTCGGCTGTAGCCAGCCGTCAAACGAAGAGTGAAATCCGTCTGCAGACCTTGAACCTGGCGGAACGCAACACGCGCAGAATAGAGTTCCATAATGCCACGAACTACCACGAGGCCCGATGCAATCGCTGCAGCTGAGAGCGACGTCTGCGGTGTCCACCATAGTTGATGCCCCGCCGAGCGGCCCTGTAGGAGCAGGAATAGCTGGTACATCGTAGCTGCAACCAAAAGATCGCAAAACCCGACCGCGATCTTTCCAAATGTCAACAGAACAAGGATCAGGCGCTGACGACCACCCAGAAGCCCGATGGTCGCACGAAGACCCCCTTGTGGGGGTGAACGACGATCGACTCCAGAAAATTCAATGCGTCTCATTGTCGCTAAAACCTCAGACGATCTAAAGCTTCCAATATGGCGGACCGGAGGTTGTCAGTGGTCGGTCGATTAAATGTAAGGAAATTGTCATTTCGGTGAGAGCTCAGGTTCGCGAACATTGGAGAAGACAACGTCCGGCGAGTGTGCCCTCAGATCACAAGACAAAATCCGGTGCGGATGTGGGCTGAGGGGCAAAGCGTGCTGGCCGCCGAGGGGTCCGATGATGCGAGCGTGTGATTGGAATTAGAAACATCGGGCGAGACAATCGAGTTACAAGCTGAAGACCCTTTTGTGACACTTCAACGCGACGGTCGCGATAGCCTGCATATGTGCGGTATTGATTGTTGTTCGGGAGAAGTCGATCCTTTGGACAGGCAATGTGGCTTTGCCTTAGTCCAGACAACCCCATACCGACTATTCCACATGTTAACGCGTAAGCGAGGAGAATCGATGAAGCACCTGGAAGGGTTAATGCAGGGCGTCTTGCTGCTCTCTATTGCATTACTTATTGGGGCAACCGTCGTAAGCGGTCAAACAGAGAGCACGAAGAAGAGCGCTCAAAGTAAGTCTTCTGCACAAAGAGCCGACCGGGCAGCAGACCGCGGGCAGCAGGTGTTCGAGCAGAACTGTTCCCGCTGTCATAATGCGCCGGAAGGGTTTTCCCCAAGAGCATCCGGAACGATCGCCACACACATGCGAGTGCGGGCAGGCCTCAGTGAAGCGGATTACAAGGCGCTGCGTCGGTTCTTGAATCCCTGACACATTGATTCGTCCACATGTCAATTACTGAACTCTTGCGACTCTTCGACTCATAGAGCATTGTGCGCCTCGTTAAAGTCGCTGTGCCGATGTGGGACTGGGCAGGGGGGCAGCACAAGGCGCGATCGGCCAAGCGGCTACATAAACACAGTACTCTTTGCAATTCGTCACCAATCTAAAAGGAGTGTCCATGCGTCGGAGAAGCGCACTATTGTTTGCGGGAGCCATGCTCCTTGCTGTTTGTGGAGGTTCTGGCTCGCTCAGCTGGGCCCAAGCCACGCCCCGCAGGATAGAGGTTACGGCCAGGCGTTTCACCTTCGAGCCGGAAGAGATCACGTTGAAGAAGGGCGAGTCAGTGGTTATTGTGCTCAAAAGCAAAGACGTGGCGCATGGGCTTCGCTTTCGTGATCTGAATGTTGAAGCCAAAGTAGGCGCAGGCGGCACGGTTGAAATGCAATTCACTCCGGAAAAGACTGGAGACTTCCTCGGTCACTGCTACGTGTTTTGCGGAACAGGTCATGGCTCCATGGCGATGAAAGTGCATGTGGTGGAGTAGGGTGGAAATCTGTTTCTCTTTAAGCCTGCGATCGTTCTGGTGGGGGGGCAGGCCGCAGTGAAAGTACTTTACTTGCCTGCCCTTGGCTCAGCGGACATATGGCGACGTGTTGGAACCTGTTGTTGGCCTATTATGGTCTCCACAAGAATTCCGGCAATCACGCTTTTGACGCTGGCCGGCCGTTTTGGCCTTTGGGCGTCGTGGGATCTGTATGATCATGGAAATAGACGGGAGAAGGATGGTCTGTGCCGCTAATCAGCACGCTTGGGTAGGCTCGATTGGCGGATGAAGATCGGTAGTAGTGAACTCTTTCGAACCTCGCCAGCTCCTGTGTCTTAAAGAGCCTCACGATCGATCTCCGAGCTAGTTAACGTCGTTGAGTAGCCGTCGGGCAAGCCACACCTGCGACTAGGGGATGACGCTGAAGAAGCGCGCCTATACGAGGGCATTTAGCGACAGTGAAGGTCAAACTTCTCGGGATTGCCCTTAAGGGCGTTTCAGCCGAAGGGCGAGTATCTCGTCGGAGTGTCCCGAAACGGTGGACATATCGCCATCAAGAGATGACCAGAACTTCGGACAACCTATCTTATGGCGCGAGTGGCAGTCGACGTCGCGAAAATTACGGCCAGCCACGGAATATCCACAAAGAGCAGCACAGTGATCGTGGCCACAGCAATTCCGAGCTCGACCATCAACCGCGGTTCCCTGTATAGCTTCTCTGGGTTCTGAACGGCGCTTCCCGCCGTAAATGCCATTTGAAAATAGGTGCACATCACCCAGGCAACAATGGGAAAAGACAAAATCAATTCCATTCTGTAACGGATGATGAACGCGCCAAACAGCAACATCGAAGACGAACAGTAAAAAACCACTGACTGCAATAGCGATCTCTCCGTATAATGTTTGAAGGATTCACGATAGCAACTGGCGACGTCACGCCCACCTAGTTCACGGAGCTCGCTGAAGCGTTTGAGGCCCATGAAATAGCAACCCAGCATCCAATAGCAGCAAAGTAGCGAGATCGGCGGGACAAGTTGTGAAGATACAATGTACCAACCTAGCAACATGCGCAGAGGGTTGTTAACAGATTCGGAAAGAACATCGAGATAGACGACATCCTTAGTGCGGACCGGGCGAATGTTGTACACGCACCCCATGACCCAGAGTAGAACTGCCACGATCGTAAACTGGACCGAAATCTCAATCGCCATGACGACGCCGATTATCATCATCACGATCCATTGGACATAAGCTGTTGGCACACTTACTAAGCCGAGTGCGGCTGGGCGGCCTTTCTTGAAGGGATGTAAGCGATCAAACGGCGCATCAAGAGTTTCATTAATCACGTAGTTGCTACAGGCTATAAATGTGGTTGATAGGAACCCCAGAACCAAGTTGTGCCATAGAGCAGACGGCCGGGAATGCGCCAGGCTAATCGGAATGACAATTCCGGGAATCACAAAGACATTCTTGATCGAGTGGTCGAGACGGGCGAGTGAAACATGGGCAGCCAAGCGTTGTTTCCAACCATATCCCATGGAAGTAGTCGTTGGACATCGTGGGTGACTGCCGCCAGTTATCGAACTCATGGAATCACGCGACGCCGGGCTATGGCGGTAAACCAAAGACTGCGACCACAGTCATTTGCGTAGTCCAACGTCGTCGAGTCGGCTTCCCATGACGGCTCAATCTGATTGCATGGCACGTCAGCCACACGGTGAGTTGCACCGGTGTTCCCTTCGCGAATCCAGAGGTTCCAGACTCCGTTGTCAAGATGGCTATATGCCATCCAATGCCCGTCTGGCGATAGTGCTGGAAAACGAGATTCTCCGAGAGCGAGCGGCGTGTTCTCGTGACTGTGGTCGGTCAGGTAAATCTGCGGCGGCCGGCCCTCTTCTGATCCGGAAACCGCAAAGTCGCGCTGCGAGATGAAGGTTGCCTCGTACACGTTGATGGAAGGGGGCGTCAATGCAATCTCTGTTGGGTGACCAGACTGAGGCTGCTCCTGCATCATTAGCCGCCCTCGTCCGCGATCGGCGCGTATAAATGCGAGGCTTCGTCCGTCGAGCGAGAGCATCGGATTCCGCCCATCTTCGACAATTATTCTTCCCGGATCCAACGGATCCGTGATCTCGGAAACCCCGCTGCGTGCTTTCTCCACCAATGCCCGTCTAGGGCCGGAGGTAAATGAGAGATCATCGTCGGGTGAAGGGTCGATCCAGGTCGTATCTCCGGCTGTCACGAGGCGATACCCATTCGCAGAGCCCGCGACATAGCTCATGGCTGAGCCGTCTCCGACCGGATCACCATTGAGCAGAAAGGGAGTTTCGAGTGAGACCCGGTAAGCATATTCTTTTCGTACCGCCTGTTCCCGCCTGAAGGATGAGAGCGTACTGAGCAGTACAGCCAACCCCATGAAGCTTGCCCATGCATAGTGACTCCAATTGGCTGCTGAGTCCGGAACACGGGGGTTCCGCCATAACAGAAGATAGATGCTTGCCAGCACGGCGGCCATGAGAAATAGACGGGGCGTAAAGAGCAGGATTGCTGGTCCGATCTGTCTTCCAGGAGCAGGCACCGGAAATCCAATTCCCTGGTAAGCGCCAATAAGCGCAATGATCCACGCATTCATTCCGCGCTCGATTAGGAGCGCAATTAACACGCATATAGGAAATGCAATGAGCACGAAATGATAAGAGGCGGGCGCCGTGGAGATGGTCAGGGACGCGGTCAACAAGCCGATCCACTCGAGGATGATCTGTTCGGGTGTTGCGTCGTTTCTTCGAATCAATAGGATCGCGGGCGCAAGCAGCAGCATCTGCAGTGCCGGCTGCAAAAGAGCGTAAAGAAGCGGCGAGTTATGCCACGGATGCGGATTCCACTGCGGTTCGGAGAGTAGTAGATAGTGAAGGAGGCCCGATATTGACGCTGCTGAAGGAATGTAGGGTGGCATCGCTTCGCCATGAAGCGCCCAGGGAAGAATCTGATGCAGATAGGTCCGGTTCACTCTCCAGCCGAAGACGGTGATCGATAGGGCGGCGGTGCCGATCCCTGTGACCGCAAAGGACATGATCGCGCGCCAGTCTCTACGCCGCACGAATATCAAAACCAGTAGCACAGGAAAGATCTTGCACGCTGCGGCAACCGCGATGAGAGCCCCTGAAAGAACGCAGTGGCTTCTCAGGTAGCACCAGCATGCTGCCACAATTAGCACGAGAAGAAACACGTAATATTGCCCGTAAAGCAGGTTGCGCTGGAGTGGGAAACTGAAAGACAGGACCAGGGCGATCCGCCGGTAGGACAAGCCCGTCAACGAATGGATGAACCAGCAGAGTGGAACCAGCAATGCAAGGTTCGCGATGATCCATGCGTGTTTAGCTGCGAGCGCGGGAAGTGCCCTCAGTGGCCACATGGCCAACGTTGAGAATGGAGTGAGGGGAACCATCCCGACGGCTGGAATATCGAGGGAGCGATGGTCTTTCTCCCTTTGCACCCAAATCCACTCGTAGACGCGCGAGGTGTCGTACCCTTCATGGGCTAATCGCGCCATCAGGTAGTAATTGGGAAAATCCGTGTTTAGTTTCGTCCAGGCGCGCGGCAACGTATGCAACCCTAGAAATGCGATCGCTACCAAAAGAGCGGCACGTTCGATCCAGGAGAGAATACGCTGATCCCACAAAATGCCCACATCACATGGTCGTCTAGTCAGCGGTCGTTAGTTGTCAGGGACTTGTCATTGAATCGTCGTCAGATTGTCGGCTGATTGGATAACCGAGTGAGGTTGTTCAACGTGTCCGGTTGAGATTGTCTGGGGCGCGCCTCGCAAAACCTGTTCTCGGCATTGTGAATTGTCATCCGATTGTAATTTGTCGGAATCGAGCGTGAGAAGCAGAAGCAGTTCGACCACAATACAGGTGAAGGGCGGGAATCATGATCCACGAATTGAGACTGACGACTGAAACTCCAAACGACCCCGGATCCGCGGCGATTCTTGGCACCATCCTTATTGCGGAGGACGATCCACGCATGCAGAGGGTGCTCCGACGAATCTGTACCGAGGAGCGCTACACCGTTGTCGTTGCGGATAACGGCCACACCGCTTTGGAATTGTTCCGAAAGGAGCGACCTCTCGCAGTGCTGCTGGATCTGATTCTCCCTCAAGTATCGGGCCGCGAACTCTGTCAGATGCTCAAAACGCATTCGAGAGAGATCCCGATCATTGTTCTGAGTGCAGTTACCGACGTCGTGGACAAGGTTCTCCTCCTTGAATTGGGTGCCGATGATTACGTCACGAAACCCTTTAGCCCTCGCGAGCTTGTGGCGCGAGTTCAAGCAGCGATACGCAGACGGCAGAAGCGCAGTGCGCAGCCGGTCTTTCGATTTGGGAATTGCGAGATCGACTTCGCGAAAATGACAGCCCGGCGTGATGGGATACCGGTCATCCTCACCGCTCACGAATTCAAACTCCTGAAATGTTTCACTGTGAATCCTGAGCGGGTGCTCACGCGCGAGGATCTCCTCAATCAAGTGTGGGGGTTTAACTCCTATCCCACCACACGAACCGTAGATAACCAGATACTGAAACTACGACAGAAGGTGGAATCCGATCCGGCTAACCCGAAGCACTTGGTGACAATTTATGGTGCCGGCTACAAATTCGTTCCATAACGCGAGAGCGACTCTAAAGATGGAAAGCGATTCAACATTACATGTAGTACCGGTGCGCCACAAGCTTGGGGTCCGAACCTATGCACTCATGGTCATGTGTATGGCACTAGTCACCCTAATTGTCACTTGCCTGTGCGTAATCATTATTCGCTATCGTTGGCATTCACAAGTGACAGACGAACTGTCTCAGGATCTCGAGCATTCGGTGATGGCCTTTCAGGAGCTTCAAGCGGAACGATTGGGGGCCTTGGATCGCGAGAACTCTCTACTTGCCGAGCTTCCCACCTTGAAAGCACTCATGACCAGCGGGGATGATCTCACCATCCGGGATGGGGCGGTTGAATTTTGGCAACTCAGTGGCACTGATCTCTTTGCGCTGGCAGACCCCAGTGGCCGGATCGCTGCGGTTTATTCGAAGACGGCGGCGACCAGTCCTACGCTGCGAGAAGGTCTTCGGAAGTTGTTGGGCTCGACAGGCAAGCATTATCTCATTGACGGAAACTCCCTCTATGCGTGTTCGCTTCGACCGTTGTATTTTGGCAGCAATCAGGAAGGTACGCTTCTGGGATATGTGATCAGCGGCGTCTCGATCGAAAGCACAGCGAGACGGATCAACGATCCTACCGCTGTCGAGGCCACGTTCCTCAGTGCCGGAAAGATTGCGGCCACCACCCTTTCCCCGTCCGCACAGAGCGGATTGGAAGCGCAGGCAGCCTTCCTTGCCAAAATATCTCGAAAACCTGCGACGGTGGAGCTTGGACATGTTCGATTTCTTGCCGTCACTGAAGACCTCTCCACCTCTGCATCCGCCCCGCTGGAGTTACTCGTCTTGAAGTCCCTTGATCCGGCTGAGCGATCGATAACCCGCATCAACCGGATGGTTTTGAGCGCTGGCTTCCTAGCGCTCCTATGCGGGGCAGTGTTGATGGTCACCGTCTCCCGCCTTGTGACCCGCCCTCTCGAAGAACTCTCGAACAGCGTTCGCGCTTTTGGTACAGGTGATGTCGACCACCGGCTCCCGCGTCACGGAACTCTCGAGGTGTTGGAACTTGGCGCGGCCTTCGCTAAAATGCGAAAGGAAAATCAGCACGCGAATCGCGCCTTGCTCGAGTCTGAACGACTTGCAACGATTGGCCGCATGGCTAGTTCCGTATCGCACGACTTCCGGCACTATCTGGCTACAATTTATGCCAACTCGGAATTCCTCCTTCGCGACAAGATCTCTTCAAAGGAGCGTGCGGATATCTTTGCGGACATCCGCACTGCCGTGCTCGGGTCTGCCGACATGATCGAATCACTTTTGATGTTCAGTCGTACTGGGGCTAGCAACAGGAGGATCAGAGAATTGATGGTCGTGTTGCTGGATCGCGCAGTGGCGCTCATTAGGGCCCATCCCGATGGGGAAGGAGTGAGATTGGAGACGCGTTTCGGCGATCCTTCAGAAACAATGGTCGTAGTGGATGGAAAGCAAATTGAGCGCGCAATCTTCAATTTGCTTCTTAATGCTTGCCAGGCGGCTCATTGTGCAGCGAGTAAGGCCCAAGTTCTTGTGACGCTGGAGGTCCGCGAGCAGCATTTGAGCATAAATGTCATCGACAATGGCCCTGGAGTCCCGGAGACAATTCGGGGCAGCCTCTTCGAGCCTTTTGTGAGCGAAGGGAAGCAAAAGGGAACCGGTCTTGGCCTAACTCTTGCCCATTGTATCGCTTCGGAACACGGCGGGGGGGTCAGCCTTCTCAGTAGTCGACGCGGCGAAACGATTTTCCAAATGAAGGTAGCGCGCGATCTTCGATCACATGATGCACCTGCAGCGTTCGCCGCGGTTCAGGATTAGGGGAACAAGGTGAAATTGTACAGATCTAGCTACGATCGGTATCAAGACCGTCATACTCGCACTGATTGGCGAATGAGGCTAGTACTCTTGGCGTCTCTCGGGCTTTTTAGTGAATCTCTGCTTGCGCAGACTACGAATCAAGAGCACCTTGCGGAGCAGTTCAGCAACTCATAGATGCCATGGCGAGCGCGCAGGTGCGGCTCGAACAGTCACGTCGCGAATTAGGTAAGCGTCCGGGGTTCGACGTCTAGACAGGCAACGTGACCTCGCCGACGATGACCTTGTGACCGAGACGATTCAAGTTGCTACCGGTGGCTCTACAAAACGCGTTCATCGCACCCCGGCGGAGAAGCGACGCATCGTTGAGGCGACACTTGTTCCTGGCGCGTCGATTGCGCGAGTTGCGCGAGAGAACGGGGTCAACGCGAACCAGGTATTCCAGTGGCGATACGAGTATAAGAACAGTGTCGGCTGGGCGGCTAAGCAATCGCGAACGACGCTTCTGCCCGTGGCTGTCGTCACCGAACCGAGCTGCATTGTTGTCCCGGAAGTCCCTTCGACGCCTCCGCCGGCACCGCCGTCTGCGTCGATCCATATTGAGTTTCCGGGTCGAGCCCTTGTCAGAGTGGAGGCCGGTGTTGATCCAGAGCTTGTGCGTATAGTGCTCGGGAGCTTACTGCGTTGATCGATCTCAAGCCTGGCACTCGCATCTGGATCGCCGCTGGGTACACAGATCTGCGGCGCGGTTTCCAAGGACTCTCCTCCATCGTGGAGACGGTGCTTGAGCAAGCCCCATTTTCTGGCCACGTCTTTGTGTTCAGGGGAAAACGCGGCGATTTGATAAAGCTTTTATGGTTTGACGGCGATGGTCTCTGTCTTCTCCAGAAAAGATTGGAGCGCGGGCGTTTCGTGTGGCCGCAGGCCACAAGCGGAACTGTGTCGTTGACGCGGGCGCAGTTATCGATGCTTTTGGAAGGCATTGATTGGCGCCAGCCACAGAGAACATGGGAACCATTGTCGGCAGGATAGCTGAACGATTTTGATCTGTCATTCTTCACAACCTATGGCATACTCTCTGCGATGGCCGATCTCCCCATCATCCCCAGCGATCTGAGCACACTCGATCGAGGTCTTCTCGAGGCACTCGTTATTGCGCAACAGGAGCAGATGCTCGTCAAGGATGAGGCCATTGCTGCCCATCACGAAAAGCTGCTCAGCCGCGATAACGAGATCGAACATCTCAAGCTGGTCATCGCCAAGCTTCGGCGGATGATTTTCGGCACGAAGAGTGAGAAGGTCACCCGCGAGATCGAGCAGTTGGAGTTGAAGCTCGAAGAACTCGAGACCGGTAAGGCGGAACGCGTCTCGGCAACCACCAAGACGGACGCACCTCCACGGAACAAGCCGACGCGGCGCCCACTGCCTGCGCATCTACCCCGTGAAGTGCACACCCATCTGCCCATTGAAGAGGCATGCCCCGACTGTGGCGGTGAACTGCGCAAGCTGGGCGAAGATGTCTCCGAGATTCTGGAACGCATTCCTGCCAGCTATAAGGTGATCCAACATGTTCGGCCGAAGATGGCATGCGCGAAGTGCGATGTGATTGTCCAGGCACCAGCACCGTCGAGGCCGATTGAACGCGGACTGGCCGGACCAGCGCTATTGGCGCATGTGCTCGTTTCCAAGTACGCGGATTATGTTGGCTTCCCAGTTATGTGACGCCCGGTCTTGGGAGATGGCCTAAATGGCGGGCTTCCCGGAACTGAACGTCACATAATTGAGGACTAGAGTTGGGCAAGGAAGGCCACGAGATCGTGGTTGTCACGCCAGTGTTTTGCTGATCGTTTGCTCTCCACCGCGCACATGCCGAGGGTTTTGGCTTTCATCTCGAGGTCCGTTTCAGCGTAGATGTCGGTGGTGTTGATGGAGACGTGGCCGAGCCAGGCACGGATGGTGTTGATGTCGACGCCTGCACGAAGAAGATGCGTGGCGGTCGTGTGGCGGATGGTGTGAGGCCCTATTCGTTTCTTGCGCATCTCCGGCACACGATTCATGGCGGCACGGGAATATCTTGTCACGATTTCATGCTAAGAATCTCCGGGCTGCCAAGCCTTTCCGTTATGTTGACTTCGAATCAGCACCTTCCGCTTTCTACGCTCACCAGCCGACCGATCACAACATAACTGGGAAGCCAACATAATCTGCGTTATGTGTTGCACTACATAACTCAGATTATTGCCCCTTGTATCGTCAGTCGGAGATATTCGCTCGCGACGGTATCGACTTGGATCGCTCCACGCTCGCGGATTGGCTCGGCGGCGCCAGCCACCTGCTGCACCTTTGATCGATCAGATTCGTAAGCATGTGATGGCCGGGTCCAAACTGCATGCCGACGATACACCGGTTCCAGTGCTCGCACCAGGGATGGGCAAGACGAAGACGGCGAGACTGTGGACATATGTGCGTGACGACCGCCCTGCGGGATCAGATGTGCCGCCAGCCGTTTGGTTCGCGTATTCGCCCGATCGTAAGGGTGAGCATCCCCGCCAGCACCTGAAGGATTTCTGCGGAGTACTTCAAGCGGATGCGTACGCTGGCTTCGGGCACCTGTATCAGGCTGGCCACATCCTAGAAGCCGCCTGCATGGCTCACGTTCGCCGCAAGTTCTACGACATTCAAGTCGCTAACGGTTCACCGATTGCCGCTGAGGCGATTCAGCGTATCGGTGTTCTCTACGATATCGAGCGGGAGATCCGCGGTAAGCCGATCGAAGTGCGGCTACAGATTCGCCAGATCCGAGCCCGGCCGCTGCTCGAAGAACTTCACGTCTGGATGAACGAAACCGTTGCCAAGATTTCCCGTAAATCTGATACGGCCGCGGCGATTCGGTATGCGCTGTCGCGCTGGCGTGCGCTCACGCGCTAACTCGATAATGGGCTGATCGAACTGGACAACTCGGCAGCCGAACGAGCTTTGCGTGCCGTTGCTCTTGGAAGGAAAAACTTCCTATTTGCGGGATCGGACGAGGGTGGCTCTTACTGCCCATCACGCTATCTCCTTATAATTCGAGGGTCCGTTGACGTGGATCGTGAGATGACGGAATTCGCGCTCGTCGGCAGTCGGCTTCACACTGCACATTGTCAGTGTGAAGAGCCTCTTCCCGGATGATCCACGGCGCCCCTTTGCAGAGTTGCTGCGCAGGCAGGAGACCGATTTCGATCATGCGGCGAACAGTCGAAGGGCTGACAGCAAGGATGTCTGCGGCTTCATTGAGCGTAACTTCGCCGCGGGCCTTTCGTTCGCCTTCTTGATAGAGCGCGATACCCTTTTGGGTTCGGACAGAACATACGCGCATTCGCGTCCAGGTGTTCCCGCGACCGGTTTGTTTCCCGGACCGGTTCAACACTGCAGCGATGGACTTGTCCGGCATTTGCCGAGCAAGCGCCTCGATAAGGTCGATCACATTGTCGTCATTCGACCATCGCGTTTGACCAGCACGATTCTTCTTGACCGTTAGGCGAGTATGATCTCCTCCTTGCCAGTGGATGATCAGATCGATCGTCTTGTCAGAGACGTCAACCACGATCTCCTTAATCAACAGGCGGACGATCTTCTTGCGGGTCTCATTGGTTACATCGGGATTGTTCCATGCGCGAGCCAGATCTTCGCCGAGCAGAAGCAAACGGTCACGATCAGGAGAAGTGAGGGCCGGCTTTTGATCAGTTTCGAGCCGAACAAGCTCCTCCTCGAGAGCACGCACGGCGACGAGACGCTCGTTCCAACGGCGTTCAAGCTCAGACGTAACAAGTCGATTCTCCGGGTCTGACGCATCGTACTGGCGATGTGCGCGGGCCGCTTCGAACCGGGCCTGTTCGAGCGCGTTTTCCAGTTGCAACCTTTTCTCTGAGTGCTCTCGCTCAAGATTTTTCATGGCCGTTAAGGCAGCCTCGATACCGAGCGGCTGCACTCGCTCCAAAACCTCATCTCCGAAAACTTGGTCCACGCGCATTCCACCGAAGCTGATACAACTCATCTCTGCCAGCGCACTAAAAGCGCCACGGCAGGCATAGCGCTGAGTATGAGTTCCTCTGCTTCCATAGTGCACTGTGAGCTTCCTCCCGCAACGGCCACATCGAAACAGGCCAGGCAGCAAAGCCTCACCTCGGCGGACCGAGCCACGGCCCAGATAGCTCTTGCCATTTGCGTTGTCAGAGATGATCTCCTGATTTCGAACGAATTCTTCCCAGCTAATATACCCTTCATGATGATCCTTGATCAGTACCTCCCATGAGTCGGCTGCTCGACGGATACTGCGGATCATCCTTTTTCTTCCTTCTACCAATGCGACCGTTGTGCCACGGCGCCCGAACGCGTAGGCCCCTGCATAAACAGGATTTGTAAGGATGTGGTGCAACGTATGATAGACCGGCGCCTTCCAAAGGATCGGTTGTTTACCCGGTCCTTGTTGCAGAATTGGCAAGAAGATTTGCTCCTGCCGTATCCACACAAGCACCTGGCGCACAGTCTGAAGCTCTGCAAATTTGCGAAATATCAGTGAGATCGCATCACGCACGCGCCGGTCTGGGTCCTTGTCGATACGGTCTCCTTCGCATTTCACATAGCCCACACCCACAGTCGAAAAATACTCGCCGCGGCGTGCCTTCTGCTTGATTGCTTCGATCGAACGTTGGCGAAATACAGAAACCTCCATCTCGCTCATGGTGCCCTTCATCCCCAGTAACAACCTGTCGTTTGGCAGACGTGGATCATAGATTCCATCCTCATCGACTATGAGCGTTCCGACGAGTCCGCAGAATTCAAGAAGGGTGTGCCAGTCGCGTCCATTCCGGGCAAGGCGAGATGCTTCCAGCGACAGTACCGCGCCAACATTTCGTTCGCATATCGTAGTCAGCAGTTTCTCGAAGCCGGCACGGGCAGTGCCGCTACCGGAACGCCCCAGATCCTCATCGATCACCTGAACATCGCTCCAGCCCAACTGGCGCGCCCTCTCAACCAGGCCATACTGTCGTCGGCCACTTTCCAAATTGTTCATCACTTGGTAAAAAGTCGATTGGCGAACATACACGATGGCGCTCCGGCTAAGATGCTCAGCGGTAATCTTCGTCATCGTGGCCCTCCCGTGGCTTTTCGGGATCCTCGCATTCGTTTTGTAATGCGAGCGCCTCGGTCAACAGCGACCCCAGCAACAGCACTGCCTTCTGACGTTGCGGCTCCGGCAGTTCGGCTCCCCGTGGCCGACTCTCGAACAGACTCCTCTGGCGAACTCTCCACCTCTCCATGCTTGCGTCCTCCTGAGACTTGGTCTTCTGAGGACAAGCCAATCATGATTTGGTCCAGAAATCGTCGCAATTCGCAGAGCCGGCCAATGGGAGACGCGGGATTGTTACGATCTCTGTCGCCCCGGCTTCCGCAGAGGCCATCCAACTGGGAAAAAGATGTGTTGTTCCGTCCGCACCGCGAACCTGCAGATGTATAGTTCCATAGTGCTCGTGTTCACTCAGAACGACGAAGCTCTGTTGTGTCAGTGGATGAAATGGGTAGGTGACAGTGATTTCGCGCACCAGAACTCCGGCATTATGAACTGCCTTCCGATTCTGGCGGAGAGCGAGCAGCTTGTCTGTATTCATTACTGGGGACAGCCAAACTCAACGGACTTGATCCGGAACTCTATGTGCGCGAGATCCTGGGGCGGATTGCCGATCACCCGATCAACCGCATCTCTGAGCTGCTGCCCTGGAACCTCGCCTCTCTTCAGAACGGCCTCGGATAATCTCAAGTGTCCATTTGAAATTATCGTGGACACTTCGATTTCATTGTCAACCCCGTATCGCGCTTCGGGAGTAATATTTTCCTAACGACAACCAGATGAAACTGATCCGTTTTGGCATTGCCGGATTTCTAATTCAGATAGGCGCCCTTTGGGCCTTCATCTTGATTTCGCGTACGGACTATGCGCCCTTTGGCAAGCCGCTGATCATCGCTCTCGCCATCGTCGCACTCGGAATACTTCTGTGGCATGAAGTTCGAAAAACGCCGAGCTACCGTTTGCTCTGTCTCCTTCCCCTTGTACTTTCCCTGGGGTATTTGGTTGCATTCCACCTGCTAGGCTTGATCGGATTTCCTGGTCTGATGACACCATAGTGCGAGGGCTACTCAAAGGAATGGGCCTGCAGGCCCCATGCGAACTGATTGCTCGCAAGGAGTCGGCCGTATCGCCGTATCCTCCCTCGTTGCCCATTCGGATTGCAACGTCATACAGGCCCCACGCGATCTCCCGAACGGGGAGTACATCGCCTATTTCGAACCCCATAGGGGTAAGCGTAGTTTTCAGGTCGTCTTTGGTTTGGGACCGAAGTGTGCAGTTGAGCGACTTGGTTTTTTCCACGATGTCGGGTAGTGGACACGAGGTATCGATATACACGAGTTCGTTGAAATGGCCGGGAGGTTATGTTCCTATCCCGGACCGGGGGTTATCTGAGCAGGCGATTCACCACCAAGGTCAACGAAATTTGACGAGACAATCTGCGGGACCGTTTGCTGAGAGTCCTCGTGGAGCACACCGTGTCTCTCTTCCACCGCGTGTATTTGGAGCAAGAGATCAGCTCTAACCACCAGATGATCGGGGATCTCCGATACTCGGGGGGAAAGGGTGAGTGATTTGACCGGCAGCGCTGCCCGAATTCGAACCGTTTCTGAGGGACCAAGCATTCTCAAGCTACTCCGGACCCTTTCTGAACCATACAGAGAAAACCCGGATAAGAGCACCTCCTTACCCTGCCGGAGATGATCCAACACAGGCGTAATGTAAGCCGATCTATAAGAGTAGGGGGTTGAAGAAGACGTTGGTTCAAAGTCGATTAGATTTGGATCGACGGGAAGCTCGAAACCAGCTCCAGCAATATTCCTCACCTCTATTTCAAACTCCAAGACGACCCCGGACGATTGTTTTTCGAGATTTGCCGAAAGCACCTTTACAACCAGAGGCAGTTCTTGATTTCGTTGTGTACTGCTGCTGGCTTGACCACCGGAGGAGGATACGCTTGCCGGTTCACGAACGCGGTTCTTCGGAGCAATGTTTACGAGGTCGATATCCGGCGCCAACTGTGAACTTGCGGTTAACAAGATGACAGGGAAAACAGCTTGTCTGAGCATTTGTGATCCTCAGTTGCATGACTGGTACGGTTGAAAGTTGATGTAACCTTGGAAAGTGCAGCTGGCGTCATAGGCGACGTTGGCCGTACCACACGGCTCCACGTCCGTCGCAGTCTTAATTGTTTGCACTTTCTGGTTCAAAGCGGCAACCACACTGTTGGCGAGAGCCTGCTGACTTTCCAGTCCGGTCATGCTCTCAGCTACTGTGCCAAGGTTGTTGGATGAGACGTTCTGAGCAGTCAGATAGTTCTGATAGTGGCTCTGGGCTACACCTGATTCGTGCCTCGTGACATCCGTCAACAAGTTTGCACCGCTGATAAACCCATTCGGTTTGGTCGAAGCGTTGTAATTTCCGCATTGAGCTTGGTAAAAGGCGCTTGAACTGTTCTGTATGTCTGGGCTGATAATGTAGAAGAAGCCAGTAGTTTGGCCTGACGATCCATTGTTGGTGATCGAATAAACGTAGCTGTAGCCGTTATTTGGTCCGCTAGCCATCGCAGTATTCAAACTGAACTGCTGGTTCAAGCAGTACGCGCCCACGGCCTCACCTGATGCGACAGGTGGGCTTGCCACACTTATGTTACAACCATCTCCTGTATAAGGGTCTCCTTCGGCTGTGGCTGAGACGGCCGCGAAGCCAAAGTTGGTCCGGTTCGAGACCGTTAGCGCAGCGGTGGGGTTTTGCTGGCCTCCATCAGTTGTGCTCACCAAGACTGAAACGGTTCCACTCACTACCGCTACTCCTGACCACTGAGCACCTGTGCCATTCGACGAAACCGTATTACCACTCCCGTCGGTAAACTGCCAGTTGCTAAACGTAGCGCCGGATGCTCCCGAAACTGTGCAGGTGGTCGTTTGCCCTCTCGTTACCGCAGTACAACTCAGCGAGGCAACGTCTCCGTTACCGCTCACTAGAACCGGCGCTACCGGGCATGAATGCTGATCCTGTCCGTCTCCACTCGGAAGCTGGACGGCCCGGGCTGTAATTCGAGCTGACCCGGGCGCAATTCCTCTTATTAGAGCCGGGCTGGCAGTCAGAACTGACGTGTTGGAGGAGGACCAGGTTCCGAAGTAGCTGTCTATCAGCACAGCGTCTCCGCTGCATGCGTCAGTACCATAAACATCAACTTCGTCTGTGCTACCGACGCTCACGCCAGCCGGGTTGTCAACAAGGTACGGCAAGCCGTAATCAGAATCGTCGTACCCGCAGCAAGTCATGCAGCCGTATGTGGCGTGTCCGTATGTCTTGTCTGTGACTACCTTACCTTCGTATAGGTAGTCATGCCCAAGAGGATCGATCTGCTGCAATCGATAAGCCCCGAAAGCGGTACTTTGTGGAATGGTATTCCCATTCTTGTCAGGAACTTGTTCTCGAATCAATTTGCCAAAATCGACAAACCACTGATCGTTCCCGGGTATCAGCCTATCAATTTGGTAGGTCTTTTGCCCTCTGTCGTAGAAGATGGTTAGCTCAGCATTTACAGGTTGATTACTGCCGTTTCCCACTGCGACTAGGGACGTGTGGGTTGGATCAACCTTCCATTGCCCACCTTCCAAATGCGAACTGAGCTGATCCGAGAACGGCGTTTGGGCTCCGTAGCGCAGGGTTGAATCATAGCTAACCGCAACCGCCGCGATTGAGTCTGGAACGCCGTCGGTCTCAAGCGTGGTCTGAGCCCAAGCAGCATTCCTTGGGAGAATGCCAGACGCCTGCATTTCTGAGACATCCACCCGGCGCGTCTCGTATGGATCGAGGGTCAGTTCAAGTACAGATGATTGGCCACTGCCAGAACCGCCTGTCCAGTGGAAGCCCATTTTGACATGAATCATCGTGGCAGACACATTTCTGAGAAAGATCATGGGGCGCAATGTGGTTCCGGCGGGCAACTCAAGTTCAGGGGCTGGCGATGAGAGCGCAAGCATCGGAGCTCTCGTCGTCCAAAAGCCGGTACCTGCGTAGTCGCGCTCTTTCACCTGCACCTTAGGATTGAAATCGAACATCTTCATAGTTGCCGAGAATCCGGCAGGCTCATCATAGAGTATGTGCACTGAATCCAATGATCCTGCGCCGTCGGGAATATCAATCTTGATTCCACCGTAAACCCCGCCGATTCCCGATTCTGCTAGGAGCTGGCGTATTGAGAATCGAAGCGTTTGTCGTGATTCGAGAGTAAGGGGCTCGCTCCATGACTTTCCGAATCGGTCGTAGATCCAAAGTGTTCCCCTCAACGGTCGCTCAGCTTGATTCGTCAGAATTAGGTAGTCCCGCGTTGTCTCTGTCGGAAGCCACCAAATTCCTTCTCGACTTCCGGCAATGAACTGGTCGGCCTGACCCGAAGCGTCAATGTGATACATAATGGGGCGCCCAGTATCGTGCACCATTACAGAAGCAAAGAGATTTCGCAGGCCACGAGCCG
>Ga0207033_1005_pt1 | contig 54526 bp, 54 predicted proteins | sample Alteio_BWMinCont_35_FD_153262 | JGI IMG/M metagenome (GOLD analysis project Ga0207033, IMG submission 153262) | Enriched cells from forest soil in Barre Woods Harvard Forest LTER site, Petersham, Massachusetts, United States -... | ecosystem: Environmental > Terrestrial > Soil > Temperate forest >... | reverse complement strand
GTAGGAGCTAATTGTATAGATATATACTATGAATTATTCTTTAGTTTATAGAGGGAGCCGAAAATATAAAAAAAGCCATAGTAGAAACTACGGCTCGGTTACTTTTAAAAATCTATAGTTGTTAACTAATAGAAAGAGCCTTTTTGTAATAATTCTGCTGCCTGGGCATTTATATGGAATATCAAAAACTATCAGTTAACTGATGCGTGAGATATGTTATCCAATTTATACATAGAAGAAAAACAGCAAAATATTCTGTTGTTTTTCTTCTATGTATGATCTAATTAAGGCTGACCTTGTGTACATATTACTCTGTTAGTTCGGGTAAATAAAGTTAGAGACGAGGGCTGTTTTTACAGCCCTTTCCTTATATACTACCTCAAAGAGAACTTTGAAAATACAAAATGGCGATCAAACAAAACAGGCTACCAATTGGTAGCCTGTTTTGTTTGATGTGTGTCTTTTTAATATTTACTCTTCCGTTGCATCGGTTTCAAGAGTTGTATCTGTTTCAGTTGAATCAATTGGTTCAGTAGGATGTGCGTGCGCTTCTACTACCCCTTCGATTTCTTCTTCTTTTTCATCAAGTTTAGTGATCGCAGCAATTTCATCGCCATCATCTACTTTAATTAATTTAACGCCCTGTGTAGCTCTTCCCTGTTCGCTAACACTTGCTACACTCATACGAATTGTAACGCCACTTACACAACTGATCATTAGATCTTCTTTCTCCGTAACATCTAACAAACCAACTAACGAACCGGTTTTTTCAGTAACGTTGATCGTTTTAACACCTTTACCACCACGATTGGTTACGCGATAATTAGCCTCCCCTGTTTCAGGATCATCCATGAATGTACGTTTACCATATCCTTTTTCACTTACAACCAATATTGTTCGTGTTTTATCTTCTCTGTTAACGCAAACCATACCTACTACTTCATCATTGGCATCATCCACTTCAATACCATACACCCCAATACCACCACGACCTGTAGAACGTACTTTCTCTTCAGGGAAACGAATAGCTCTACCGCTTTTTATAGCTAGCATGATCTCGCAGTTACCATCAGTTAATTTTGCTTCTAATAGCTGATCGCCTTCCTGGATATTGATCGCATTAATACCGTTTTGTCTTGGCCTGCTAAAATCTTCCAGATCAGTTTTTTTAATGATGCCTTGTTTGGTACATAGAACAATATAATGACCCTTTACATACACTTCATCATCAAAATTTTTGATATCGATAATTGCTCTTACCTTATCATCAGGAGGAATTTGTATCATGTTCTGTAATGCACGTCCCTTACTGGTTTTATCGCCTTCGGGAATAGTATATACTTTCAGCCAGAAGCATCTACCCTTTTCTGTAAAGAATAATAAAGTATGATGTGTTGATGCTACAAATAAATGTTCAATGTAATCTTCTTGTCTTGTGCTGCTACCTTTTGCACCACGTCCGCCTCTGCGTTGAGAACGATATTCATCTGCAGAAGTACGTTTGATATAACCTAAATGCGAGATCGTAACTACCACATCTTCTTCTTCAATCAAATCAAGCATATTGATCTCATCATCCATGTAAGTGATCTCTGTTTTACGTTCATCACCAAATTTTTCTTTTACTTCAGCTAATTCATCTTTAATGATCTGGTAACGCAAAGGCTCGTTAGCTAATATTTCTTTTAAGTGCTCGATCAATTTCATAATTTCCGCATGTTCTTCACGGATCTTATCGATCTCCATTCCTGTTAAACGTTGCAAACGCATTTCAAGAACAGCTTTCGCTTGTATCTCAGACATACCGAATTGCGTCATCAATCCATCTTGTGCAAGGTTTGGTGTAGATGAGTTACGGATCAAAGCGATAACAGCATCTAAATTATCTAATGCGATGATGTACCCTTCTAAAATGTGTGCTCTTTCCTGTGCCTTACGTAATTCGTATTGTGTTCTGCGAACAACAACTTCATGCCTGAATTCAACAAACTCGCTGATGAGATCTTTAAGATTTAAGATCTTCGGTCTGCCTTTAACCAACGCAACATTATTGATACCATAAGATGTCTGTAACTCTGTATATTTAAACAACTGGTTAATGATAACCTGTGATACAGCATCTTTTCTAAGCTCAACAACTATTCTCGTTCCTTCTTTATTATTACTTTCATTATTAACATCGCTGATGCCATCGATCACTTTATCATTGATAAGATCACCGATCTTTTGTGTTAATGTATCTCTGTTTACCTGATAAGGAATTTCAGTAATAATGATCTTTTCTCTTCCTTTAGCATCTGTTTCAACAGTTGCTTTACCACGCAATACTACTCTACCACGACCTGTATGAAAACCTGCTTTAATACCTTCAAAACCATATATCACGCCACCTGTAGGGAAATCCGGAGCTTTAACATAACCGATCAGTTCATCAATTGTAATATCACGGTTATCGATATACGCAACACAACCATCAATAACCTCATTCAGGTTATGAGGCATCATATTGGTAGCCATACCTACAGCAATACCGCTGGCGCCATTCAATAATAATTGAGGGATTCTTGTTGGAAGTACGGTTGGTTCTTTTAAAGAATCATCAAAGTTCAATTGAAAATCGACTGTTTCTTTTTCGATATCATCCATCATTGCCTCTGCAAATTTTTGCAGACGAACCTCTGTATAACGCATCGCAGCCGGTGGATCACCATCCTGACTACCAAAGTTACCCTGGCCATCAACCATTTTATAACGCATGGCCCAATCCTGCGCCATACGAACCATCGTATCATAAATAGACGCATCACCATGTGGGTGATACTTACCCATTACTTCACCCACAATACGGGCACTTTTTTTATAGGGCTTGTTACTGTAGTTGGCCAATTCTGTCATTCCGTATAAAACACGGCGATGTACAGGTTTTAAACCATCTCTAACATCAGGAAGTGCACGTCCAACGATAACACTCATAGAGTAATCGATGTAAGAGGTCTTCATTTGTTCTTCAATGTTTACAGTGATAATCCTACCCCTGTTATTGGCGTTTCCGCCTTCATTAGCTACGTTGTTTTCCATATAATTTTATAGGTGACGAAAGTAACGATTTTATGCTGTTTTTCCTTGTTAAAACTGGTCGTTTAGCGGGTTACTTTTACACATTTTATACGCTTTTGTGGAGAAGATTTTTGAGCCGGACTTTTGTTCTATAATTGAGCATTTGTGGCAACTTGTCCCGATAAGTTCGGGATCGCACATTTCGTCTTTTTTACTAGTATTTAGCTTTTTGAACCACTGAGACACTGAGGTCACAAAGGAACACTGAGTGCGAAAATCTCTGATAAAGACTACGGTAGTTTTTAGAACTACCATAGTCTCTTAATCTCAGTGAAACTAAGTATCCTCAGTGTCTCGGTGGTTAATGTTCAATAGTATTTCTTTCACCTCTTCTACTCCTTCTGTCGCAGACTTTTCGATAAGGTGCAAATTTGCTTGTTTATTGATATATGGGATCTTTTTATCAATAACATATTTTATTACATGCCCACGTAAATAACTAAGCAAACCCGCTGCAGGATAAACTTGTAGGGATGTTCCAACTAGAATAAAAACATCAGCGGTTCTTACAATTTTTGAGGCTTCTTCAATTAGTGGAACCGGTTCATCAAACCAAACAATATACGGACGTAATTGTGCTCCATCAATAGCCTTATCTCCCAATTTGATATCATCTCTTATTTCATAGATCGTATTTTCATCAGCAATGCTGCGCATCTTAAATATCTCGCCATGTAAATGCAACACTTTTGTTGAACCTGCTCTTTCATGCAGGTCATCTATATTTTGTGTTATGATCGTTACATCAAAATATTTTTCTAATTCAGCCAAACCAATATGTGCCTTATTAGGAAAGGCTAATGCTACATCTTTACGACGCATGTTATAAAAATCTAGTACCAATTCCGGGTCTTTATTCCAACCTCTTGGCGAAGCTACTTCGTATACATTATAGCCCATCCACAAACCATCATTATCACGAAAAGTCTGCAACCCACTTTCTGCGCTGATTCCCGCGCCTGTCAATACTACAATATGTTTTTTCATTAATTATTATTTTTCTTTTGGAGACAGAACTCTTTCTAATACTGTTATAGGTTATCTATCTAGTATATGATATCCGTCATTTATCAAACCTAAAAAATCCATTGTCATAGAATTGTCGTATTTGTTAATGAAGCCAATTATTACATCAATCATTCAATATCAATTTATGACAAAGAAAACATTCAAAAAAATACTAGTATGGACAGTATCTATTATGCTCTTATTGGTAGTTGTACTATGCGTACACATCTATATAGTAACGAGACCGCAACCTGCTAATCCCTATATAAAAGCGATGGCTCGCATAGATATAAAACAACCGATCGATCAGAATGATGCCAATAAGATAACAACATTTTTATACCAGGAAAAAGGTATAGATCATGTGTTGTGCAATCCTAAAGGAGGCATCGTTATTTTCAGCTTTTATCCTGCAAAAACCACAGCTAACCAAATAGTAGCTGATTTTAAATCAAGTATGCCATATAAAGGAGATCGTGTACTTCCTACCGAGCAACAATTAGCAGGAGGTTGTCCAATGGCATCAACAACTACGTACAAGTTTTACAGTTTTATCAAACATGTATTCTAAATATCAATCTAATCAAAAAACAAAACAAAATTTATGAAAAGAATAAAAATTCTATCAGCAATTGTAGTTGTGGGGTTGGCAATAACAGCGTTGTCAATATCCTCTTGCAAAAAAAGCAGCTCATCTGCACCAGTAGTAGTAAAAGCTACTTTATATGATTCATTAGGCGGTACTAAAATGGTACTCGATCCAGCTCCTGCTAATCCTGGTGATTCAATTGAAACAGGTCGTTTAGGTATCCGTTCAGTATTAGACAGTACAATATTCGTTATTGCAGGTGATACAAGTATTAATAAATACTTTATGGTTTTAATAGGCGAAGTAAGTTCTACTCCTCCTAATTATACAGGTTATAATGCGTTAAGCAAAAACTTGACTGATTTTGTTTGTGTTGCAACAGGAGCTAAAGATTATACATACACAGGTTTAAGTATGCATAATGCACATAATAATGCACAAAATCCAAGAATGAATGGAACAGCAGATAATGCAGATTTCACTGAATTCGTAAATGATCTTGTTGTTGGTGCAAATCAAAATCACCTTCCTGCAAATTTAATAAACAGCGTTGGTGCTCTTGTTGAGACATTGAGAACTACAGTTGTTCAAAGATAAAATTTGTAAAAACTTGTAGTAAAAAAAGACAGTCTATTCATGGCTGTCTTTTTTATTAAATCATTGCACAATTTTATAACAAGATTATTATTTTATCATGGCAACCAACATAAAGAAAGTTGCGTATATATTACTATAGCTCAATCAGATATAAAATATGAATAAAAAAATAATACTTTTAATGATAGCGTTTGTTATAATATGCTCGGCTATTTGGTTTGGCTCTTACTTATATAATAAGCCTCATCAAAGTGCAGTTTCAGAAAGTGCCTCTAACTCAATAACTGCAGACTCGCTATACCAACAATATCAACAAAATGAACATACTGCCGATTCAATGTATTTAGGAAAGGTTATAGAAGTGAAAGGTGTATTAGCTGAAATCGATCATAATGGAGCTATCGATATTTTGGAATTATCGCCACAAAAAACAGGTGGAGGTATTAGTTGTCAAATGTTTCCGCATGATAAAAACACAACAACTTCTTACCCTGCTATCGGAAATAACATCACCATTAAAGGTAAATGCACAGGCTTTTTGATGGATGTTAATCTTGTTGATTGCGGAGTAGAATAAATCTTAATAAAATAATAACATGAAAAAGACTTTTTTAATTACAGGAATTATTGTTGTTAGTGTAATACTATTTTCTGTGGGCTGTTCTAAGCAAAATGTTGAAAGTCTTACGGGACAATCAAACACATATTGTGGTGATACATCTAACTCTAAGTATAATGAAGATATTGTTCCTATTATGCAATCAATTTGCTATAACTGCCATGGTACTGGTAATACTGCAGGTAGCGGAGGAATAGATCTATCTACTTATACAAATATTAAAGTGTATGTAGATAACGGTGATCTTATAGGAAACATAACACATGCGGCTGGCCATGTTCCGATGCCTTATGGCTTACCAAAATTACCGGATTGTGAAATTAACAAGTTCATTGATTGGGTAAATAACGGAGCTCTTAATAACTAATTTCCAAAACATACAACATGAAAAAAATAATTATCTTTTTTATATTAATAGCAAGCATTTACACTTCCAGCTATTCTCAGTTATATACAACAAGAAATGCTTTCATAAATTTTTATTCAAAAGCAGTAGTAGAAGATATTTCAGCAGATAACAACCAGGTATTTTCCATCATTGATGCGGACAAAAAAAATATTGCATTTAGCTTATTAATGAAAAGCTTCATTTTCCAAAAACAATTAATGCAGGATCATTTTAATGAAAATTATGTAGAGAGTGATAAATATCCCAAAGCAGTTTTTAATGGCGCTTATACCGGCGATGTTATGGTAGATAAAGATGGTGTTTATAAAATAATGGTCAAAGGAAACTTAACTTTACATAATGTTACAAGATCGATCGAATTACCCGCGACACTTGAAGTTAAAAATGGCAAGCTCTCCGGTTTGGCTGAATTTAAAATAAAACCAGCGGACTATAATATATCCATACCATCTGTAGTAAGAGATAATATTGCTAAAGAATTAACTGTTACTGTAAAAGCTAATTATACTGCTCACTAAACTAACCAATATGTCTATTAAAAAAATTATTTGCTTTATCATTTTATCGGTAGGCTTACAACAAGTATACGCTCAGGATTCAACACTGCTTTCAAAGTTGGATGATTCTATGAAAGTAGATGCAAAGCCAACTTATGTTACCGGTACCTTTAAAGCTATTTACATTGTAAATATGCAAACTGTTGAAGTTGAAGGAAAGGGCCAATTAAACTTTGAAATACAACACAGGTTTGGAGAAATAAACGGCCCTACCGGTGGCTCATATAATTTATATGGCTTAGATAATGCCACACTACGTTTAGGATTTGATTATGGAATTACAGATCGTTTAACTGTTGGTATAGGAAGAAGTTCTTACCTGAAAACATTTGATGGCTATTTAAAGTATAAAGTTTTAAGACAAACAGATGGCAGTGAGAAAATGCCCGTTACTGTCAGTGCTGTTGGCTATGCGTCGATCTATACACAAAAAACTATCGATGATTCTTTTTTAAATATTGGTTATAGAACATCTTACTCTGCACAATTATTAATTGCAAGAAAATTCAATAGGAATATATCTATACAATTAGCTCCTACTTATCTTCATTACAACTTAGTATCAACACCACAGGATAAAAATGATGTATTTGCACTTGGCTTAGGCGGGCGTTTTAAATTTACCAAACGCATGAGTCTTGAAGCTGAATATAATTATTTACCAGCTGGTCAGGTAGTTTCACAAACAACGCATAATTCATTTTCGTTAGGTTGGGGTATTGAAACCGGTGGACATGTTTTTCAGTTAGTATTTAGTAACTCACAAAGTATGTCACAAACTCAATACATAGCGCAGTCAATACATGGTGTAGATCAAAGTACAGGAAATTGGGGTGATGGTAATATTTATTTTGGGTTCAACATTTCGCGCAATTTTAATATCAATAGGCCAGTGCCTAAATCTCCTAACTAGAATAATAAACTAATAACAATTAAGCAATTGTTGCACTGTTCAATTGCTTAATTGTTATTTCTCTCCCGCTAGTTCCATCACAATATTCCATTCATCTTCTTTTACCGATTGTACAGATAATCTTCCCAAACGAACAAGATCCATATCGGCCAAGCGTTTATCTGCTTTTACTTGTACTAATGTAACGGGCTTTTTTAGTTTTTTAAACGGTTTAAATTCTACAACTACCCAGGCTTCATCCTCAGTAGTTGGATCTTGATAAAACTCTTTGGCCACTTTGGCTATTCCTACAATTTCTACTCCTTCATTACTGTGATAAAATAAAACCTCCTCTCCTTTTTTCATTGCTTTCAAATTATTGCGGGCCGCATAATTGCGTACACCATCCCAAAATGTCTGTTTGTCTTTTACCAACTGATCCCAGCTATATTTAAAAGGTTCCGATTTTATTAGCCAATATGCCATACTTAATTATGAATTATAGAAATGTAAAAATTGAAGATCAGCATTCAAATTTATAGTTCTTCTTTAATTAAAGGAAAAATGTTAATAAGTTGAAAACTTGTTATACACAAGTATTCACCAATGTTTTAATTTGCATTTAAACTATGATAAGATGAAAAAGATAATTTTACTTGCGGTTACTTTTATGCTATGCATTAGCTTATGTAATGCACAATTTTATAAGACAATTCTTCCTTCAAATCCGTTTGCAGATTCTTTAACAAAGGCGGTAACGGATTTTAAGTATGATTACAATCATATTGAAGGGCCTATTTTACCTGCTCAAACACAACCTGATCTTAGAGTTTTCAGATCAAAAGTCAGTCTGCCGGGTTCTTCTCATTGTGTTATATATCGTTTTAATTCGAGAATAGACACGACTTCCAGTTGGCAAGCCATTATGTACGAAGGAGATGATTATGATGAAGCATTAAAACAATATAAAAGTTTATTCAGACTGGTAAAGAGAACAAACATTAAATGGGTAGATAAAAGTTATTTATCGTTTGTAGGCGACCTGGAATTACCTAAAGACAATGTAAACTTTGCTGTAAGTACACTTCACCTCGAAGCAATGGATGAGCAGTATGCAAAATTTGTTGCACAGATCGAATTAACCAATGCCGGTGGTGCGTATGAAGTTCATTTGAATCTGCAAAATAAGGATAGCGATACAGATCCTACTAATTAAGACAAGCAATAAATTATCATAAAGCTATCTTCCTATGCAAAATATGGAGATAGCTTTTCTTTTAGCTGCAGTGGCATATCGCAGCGCTTCATGTTTTTTGATTCTATAAAATACAGCGTTACATTTCCTGTATTTAAGAGTTCGCCTGCTTCGTTAAAAATTTCGCTATTAAAAACTACTTTATGATTTAAGGGCAATTCTTTTAAATAAGTTTTTACTGTTAACAGGTCATCATATTTAGCCGGACGTAAAAAGCGACTTGTAAGTTCAACGACAGGCATAATCACCCCCATGGCTTCTATATCTTTATATACACAACCGATCTGTCGAAAAGCTTCTACTCTTCCAATTTCATAGAATTGCGCGTAATGTCCATGATAGACAACTCCCATTTGATCTGTCAACGCATAATGGACGCGTATTTTTGTTTCGGTAATGAACATAAGTGAAAAAAATGAAAAACCCTACCCCCCTGAAGGGGGCTTTGGTGAATTATTATTTAATGAGTAAATGTTTTTTTGCAATTGTATAAAGTTTGTGACAAGCATTTGTAATCATTAAATTTCAGCAATCTATTCAGCTTGTCACAGTAAATTCTTATAACGGTATGAAAGCCTCCTTCAGGGGGGGGGGTGGAGGTTTTAGATTCTTACCCACCAATCATACTATCCACACTAACTCTTCCCGGCCCAACAAATAACAAAACAGTAAATGCTGTTAAATATAAAGCAGCCGGCTGACCATCACCAAATATTGCACCATGGTGTGCTTTAAAAACTGCAACAGCTAATACAATAATAATTGGTATAACAGAAAACCTGGTAAACAACCCGAGTATAACAAATAAGCCACAAAAAAATTCAGCAAAAATTACTAATGCGAAAGAAAGGGTGCTGCCTATTCCTAAAAAACTCATAAAGGTATTATGCTTATCTCCAAAATGAATCAGCTTATCATAACCATGATTCATAATTAAAATACCAAACACTAATCGTAATAACAATATGGCAAAATTGAATGCGCCGGCAGAGTATTTTGTAGACAAAAGTTTTTTCATTTTACTTTAGATTTTTGTTAACACCAATAAAAATAAATTACATACACAAACACCACTTATCCACTTATTAACAATCGCAGTTGAATGATGTTTTACTAAGTAGCAATATAGTTATTTTTACATCCTGTAGAAAAATAAGTTTGATACTTTCTGATATGAAAAAACAAAATATTATACTCTCTCTAATTGCATTGGTTTTTTCTCTTCCGGCTTTTGCTCAACCAACCGCTGTAATAACTGATCCACAAAAAAATTATAAAGAGGCAAAAGAATTATTTATAAAAAAAGAATATGCACTTGCTTATCCATTGCTAAAAGAAGTTAAACAAGCATATCCGGAAAACCAGGCCAGCAACAACCGTTATATTTATGAAGATATAAATTACTACTATATTGTTTGTGAGTTAAAATTACGATTGCCAATTGCGGCAGAAGATGCGAAAAAATACATTGACGCAGTAGAAAATGATCCAAGGATCGAATTGATCAGTTACCACTTGGGTAAATATTATTTTATACAAGGATTATATTCTGATGCGATACAATATTATGAGGCCGCAGGTTTTAATAATTTAAGTGAAGAAGAAGTTTCAGATGAAAAATTTGAAATGGCTTACTCCTATTTCAACATTAAAAAATTTACAAAAGCAAAACCGCTGTTTGCTGAAATACAAAGAGAGCATGACAGTAAATATTATATACAAGCTAATTACTATTATGGATTTATATGCTTTTATGATAAAGAATATAGTGAGGCTTTGACAAGCTTTGCGGTAATAGAAAGTCTTGAGCAATATAAAAGCATAGTCCCGTATTATGTTGCACAGATATTATACTTTCAGGGTAAAAAAGATGAAGCACAACATTACACGGAAGCAGCATTAAAAAGAGGTGGCTTATATTATGAAAAAGAAATGAAGCAGTTGCTCGGACAAATTTATTTTGAGCAAATGGATTTTAAGAAAGCTCTCCCATTATTAGAATATTATGTTGGTAACACTAAAAAAATAACCAAAGAAACGCAATACGAATTAAGTTATTGCTACTACAAATTAAAGCAAACGGATAAAGCGATAGAAGGATTTAAACAATTGAGTAATGAAAAAGATTCATTAGGACAAAACTCAATGTATTTATTAGCCGATTGCTATTTACATACCAATCAAAAAGAAAATGCAAGAAATGCTTTTCAATATTGCGCAAAAAATAACAGCAATAAAGAGCAGCAAGAAGTTTCTACATTTAATTATGCCAAACTTTCTTACGAATTAAATTACCAGGATATTGCACTTAGTGAAATAAAGAATTTCTTAACTAAATATCCGAATTCTCAATATGCTCCCGAAGCAAAAGAAATATTGATAGGCCTGTTAGCGAATACTAATAATTTTACTGATGCATTAGCATTATATCAATCATTTGATAAGCCTACGGCTTCGATGTTAAAAATATATCCGCGCATTTTGTATGGTAAATCTGTTGAAGATATCAACGATCAGCAAATAGCACAGGCGGATGATCTGCTTACTAAAATTCTTGATCTGCCTGCATCATCAGTAACGCCATATGCTAATTTCTGGAAGGGAGAAATTGCATACCGGTTACTTAATTATGATGAAGCCATCAGGCATTTAACTGCATATATAGATAGTCATGCTCCGGCTCAGGGCGAAGCAAACTCAACGACAGCAAAATATGATATCGGTTATAGCTGGTTAAAAAAAGAGAATTACCGCCAGGCGCTTCCCTATTTTGAACAGATCGGTAAATCATCTTCATCGGCTCCGGCTTTAGAACAAGATGCTTATGTACGTTGTGCAGATTGTTATTACATGAATAAAGATTATGCGAAAGCCAACAGCATGTATGAAAATGTATTAACCAATGCTTTACCTGAAAGTGATTATGCACTTTTTCAAAAAGCAATGATCGTCGGCATTAAAAATTCTAACGAAAGAATAAAAACATTTACTACGCTTATTCATCAATACCCAAAAAGTAATTTGGTACCCGATGCCAATATGGGTATTGCTGATGTTTACATGGCGAATGAAAAATTTGATAATGCCCTTCCCTACTTAAATGTAATATTGACGATGAAAGATGCAGGCGATCTGCAACCTAAGGCTTATTTAAAGCTTGGATTAATTTATTATAATACAAATAATAATAAAGAAGCTCTTAATGAGTACACACAGCTAATTCAAAATTTTCCACAATCTGCAGAGGCTGATGAAGCCCTGGAAAATGTAAAAAATATTTATATACAAGAAGGACGACCAAATGATTATATAGCATTAATGAATAAGATCGGAAAAAATATTTCTGATACGCAGGCTGATTCTCTTACTTATAATGCAGCTCAATTGCAGTACATGAATAATGATTGCTCTGCAGCAATTGAAGGATTTACCAATTATTTATCAAAATATCCCAAAGGTTATTTTGCGCTGGAAGCAAATTATTATGCGAGTGAATGCTATTCAAAAAATAAAGATTGGACGAATGCTTTAAAAGGATACAACTATGTAAGTAGCCTTGGGAGTAATAAATATTATGAAAGAGCTACACTAGCCGCATCAAGAATAAATTATTTTGAATTAAAGGATTATGCGGCAGCTAAGAAAAACTTTGAGTTGTTAAGATCTAATGCCGTTAATCAGGATAATAAATTAGAAGCATTGCGTGGATTGGTTCGCAGCTACTATCAATTAAAAGATTATGCATCGGCAGATACAGCCGCTAAAGAATTATTAACAAAAAAAGGTATTAGTACTGATGACAGATCTATTGCAGATCTTGTATTGGGCAAATCGCAAGAAGTGAACAATGATAGTACAGATGCTATTACTGCTTTTAAATCTTGCGCAGCCATTAATAAATCCGCATGGGGTGCAGAAGCACGATATGAAATTGCCAATTGCCAATTCAGTTTAAAAAATTATGTAGCTGCACAAAAGGCGGCGATGGCTGTGATCAAAGAAACAAATTCGTACGATTACTGGGTTACAAGCTCATATATTTTGCTGGGAGATATTTTTGAACAAAAGAAAGACTACTTCAATGCTAAAGCAACTTACCAGAGCGTAGTTGATAATTCAACAATTGATGAATTAAAAAATGAGGCGCAGCAAAAACTGAACAAAGCATTAGATGATGAAGCGGAAAATTCTAAAATAATTAATTAAGATGAGTCATAATAAATATTCAATATTCAATATTCAATACCCAATACTTAATATTTTTTTGGTATTACTAGTAGTGTTTTTATTTTCGAGCATATCTTCTTTTGCACAAAATGATTCTACAAAGAAAGCTGTGATCGATATTACATCAAGCTATAAACCTGTTTTGCGTAATGCCGTAAAAATTAATTTTTCGGCAACTAATTTAAATGCAGATACATCTAAGCTCCCTCTGTTATATAATATTCCATCTCAAAATTTATTTTACACGTATCAACCAATATCATTAAAACCATTGGCTTTGGATCATGATAGCGTACTTGATCTGGGTAATAGAAATTATGTAAAATTGGGTTATGGTAATTACTCAACGCCTTATTTAAAGGCAGGATTAAGTTTTGGTAATGCAAAAAAACTCTTGGTAAATATATATGGCGATTATATTTCTTCACAAGGAGATATAAAAAATCAGAATTACACAGAGGCTAACGAAAAAGCAACCATTAGTTATTTTACGCCAAATAATGAGATCTACGGAGCCATTGGCGCATACCAACATACTTATTATTTATATGGATATGATCATTCGATCTATAACTACTCTGCAAACGATGTACAACAATCATTTCAAAATTATAGTGCAAAAATAGGATTGAGAAATAAGGATGTAAATGATTGGGGACTCAATTACGATCCGAATGTACAGGTTAGTTACTTTACTAATCAAAACAAATTAACAGAGCAAACATTAATAGCGAATGTTCCATTCGAAAAAGCGTTAAATGATAAGTTTGCACTTAAATTGTCATTCAATGCTGATGTTACTTCTTATTCAACTGTGAATGTTGTTCCTGCCAATATTAAGTTTGATAACAATATTTATCAGGTAGCTCCCGAAGTAGTTTATATGGGATCTCTTTTTAGTTTGCATGTTGGTCTTACTCCTGCCTGGGATAATGGAGAAGCAAATGTGTTACCAAACATTTATGGTGAATTACCTATAAAAGATAAAATGTTTACGGTGCAAGCCGGCTTTGTTGGTAAATATGATAAGAACACTTACCAAAATTTATCGGCCATCAATCCATATCTGGCAGCATTTGCAACAGAACAAAATACGAAAGAAGTTGAATTGTATGGAGGTGTTAAAGCGAACCTCGACAAACATTTTATCGTAAGTGCTAAAGCCGGAATTGTTACGTTTGATAATTTACCTTTCTTTATAAATGATACAGCAACCGATAACAAAGCTTTTTTGATCAGTAATGAACGTAATGTACAAGAAATGCGTGTCCACGGAGAAGTAAGTTATATCAGCGAAGAAAAATTAACGGTAACTGCAGGTTTTACAACCAACCAATATGCAGGATTTAAAGATAATAAAAAGGCCTGGGGTACGCTACCTTTTGAATTAAATGCTTCTTTACGCTGGCAGGCATTCAAGAGCCTATTGCTGAAAAGTGATCTGATGGCATTTACAGGAGGTCCCTATCTTACAAAAGGCAATGTAGCAAAATCTTTAAGCGGCGGTGCTGACCTAAGTGCCGGAGCTGAGTTAAGTTTGGCAAAACATATAAGTCTTTGGATCGACATAAACAACATCTTAAACAACAAATATCAACGTTGGAGCGGTTACGAGGTCTATGGAATAAATGTTGTGGGAGGTTTGTTAGTAAAGTTCTAATAGCCGTGTAAAATTGTATGATGCACAATAATATCTTTGGATAACATCGTTAGTCATGGATAAATTAATACAAACATCACTTTTTCAGAATAAAAGCTTTCGGTTACCGGGTATAGGAACCTTATCTGTTATCACTAATTCAGCCGAAACTGATCTTATCAACCTTACTATAAAATCTCCGGTACATACCATTATATTTACGGAAGAACAAGAGGAAGCTAATATTTTCAATAAATTTTCAAGTACAAGCGAATTTGTTACAACAAGTTTAGAAGAAACAGGAACATTTCATCTGGATGGCGTAGGTACTTTTACAAAGAAGGATGGTAAAATTCGTTTTCTCGGAGTTGCCTTATCAAGAGAGTTTATTCAACCGGTTAAAGCTGAAAGAGTAGTAAAAAACATAGTTCATCATAAAGCTGTAAGTAATAAGCCGACTGTTACTCCCATAGCAAAGAGCACGATAGCAACAAGTATTCCCATAGTTGAAGAAAAAATAGATCAACAATATCTAACAAAAAAGAAAAATTATTGGTGGGTATGGGCAATTGGTTTAGGTATTGCAGCAGCTACCATAATTGTGATCTATTTTGCTCAAAATCCATCACGTATTCCTTCATTCGGTAACACCAATACAATTAATGCAGCACCTGCTAATACAGATTCACATCACGAGATAAAATAGTATATTAATTATTAAGAGTTACTTCAAATACTTTTGGCCAACGTTTCCCAGTTATATACATTTTGTTATTTGCACTATCCCATGCTATTCCGTTTAGAACATCGGTTCTTCCTTCAACATATTGGCCGGGAGCATATTGATGAAGCAGATCGGGCAGACTTATTTTCCCCACTACATGTCCGTTAGAGGCATCTATTTTAATAATATAATCTGTTTGCCAAACATTAGCATATACAAATCCATCTACATATTCCAATTCATTTATTTGCTCAACAGGACCAAGATTATCTACAACCTGTAGCGTGTTTTTTATTTTAAAATCGTCCGGATTCACAAAATATAAGTTCGAAGATCCATCACTAATAATAAGATCAGTACCATTGTTGGTCATACCCCAGCCTTCATTTGGCCATTGTAATGTTTTGATAGGTTTATCTATATTATTTTCATCATACACATTTACGAAATGGTTTACCCAGGTCAATTGATAGATCTTTCCCTTAAAAACCTGTATTCCTTCACCAAAAACATTGGCTGAGCCCATCTTATGCTTCTTTTCTACCTTACCTGTTTTCACATCTTCTATCTGTAATGCAGACGCTTCATAATCGCCTGTACCCTCATATAGTTTACCGTTATGAAACTGAAGACCTTCTGTAAAAGCACTTGTATCATGGGGATATATGCCGATTATATTTGCAGTAATATTTTTAGGTGCCGGGATCCCTGAAACAACAGAACTGACGACCGGTTGTTCTGTAGATTGATTGGAAGTTGATGTATTACAACTAATAATTATTATAGCAATAACTGCCGGTAGATATTTTTTCATTAATAATTGGATAAGTAACAAAAATAATAAAGTGTTATTGTAGTAGCCAGTTTATTTGTATAAAACAATATACAAATTGTTAAAATGATGAATGGTAAAACAATTAACGCTTATTATAATATGAGACCCTATTTTTGTACAATAAAATAAATCAATATGAAAAAGATAACGATTTTCTGCTTTTTGTTAATTGCTTTCTATTTAAATACGAATGCTCAGCTTGGAGGATTCCTAAAAAAAGTTACACCCGGCTCATCATCTTCTTCAGGAAGTAGCTCTGGTAGTAGTAATAACAGTGGCCTTGGTGCTAATTTAAGCAGTGATGATATTACCAGTGGATTAAAAGAAGCATTAAAAGTAGCTGCTGATAATACCAGCAAACAATTATCGCAACAAGATGGCTTTTTTGGTAATGCCGCGATAAAAATATTAATGCCGGATGAAGCAAAAAACGTAGAGAAAAAAATGCGTCAGTATGGAATGGGAAGTCAGGTTGATAAAACAATATTATCGATGAACAGAGCTGCTGAAGATGCAGCCGGTGGAATAGGAAATATTTTTCTTAATGCAATCACGCAAATGACCGTGACTGATGGATTACATATATTACAAGGAAGCAATACGGCAGCAACGGATTATTTAAAACAAACAACAACCGCAGCATTAACAGAAAAATTTAAACCTATTATACAAGCTTCATTAGCAAAAGTGCATGCAGATGAATATTGGAAAGATATGTTTACAAGCTATAATCGTATACCACTCGTTACTAAGGTAAATCCTGATCTGGTGGCTTATGTTACTGATAAGGCTTTGGCCGGATTATTTTACAACATGGGATTGGAAGAACAGAAGATCCGCAAAGATCCTACTGCACAGGTTAGTGGTATTTTACAGAAAGTGTTTGGCGGAAAATAATAATCGGTAGAGAAATCATAAAAATAAAAAATCCTTTCTATATCAGAAAGGATTTTTTATTTAGAAGGAATCCAATATCTCTTTCCGATAACGAGTTAACAACATTGTCTTTGACATAAAACCAATATATATATCCTTATCAACAATAGGCAATTGATCAACGCCTGTTGTATCAAACTTATCCATAATGCTGTTCAGATCTTCTGTTAGTTCAATAACTGCAGGAGGTTTTTCCATTAGTTCCTTAGCATATATTTTATTATTCTGCTCAGATTGAAATAATATGGATTTTATATTAACCAATTTAATGATTCCCAGTAATTTCCCTTTTTTATCAACAACAGGAAATGTATTTCGTTTTGATTGTGTTATTATTTCCGCAATTGCCGGTAACTGTTGATTTGCATCCAAACGATCATAATCTGTTTCAATCAATTCACTTATCTCTAGTCTGTTTAATAAAAATTTATCCTTATTATGCACATATACATTGCGATGAAGCAATAGGTTTTTCATCTCCATGGACACAGGCTCGAATGCTTTTACGATCATATAGCTGGTAGCAGATACGATCATTAAAGGTATCATCAATTCATAACCTCCGGTAATTTCGGCAATTAAGAATATTCCTGTAAGTGGCGCATACACAACACCGCTTAATACACCTGCCATTGCTACAATAGTATAATTGCTATCAGGAATATTATGAACATGCAGTAAATGTAATAAGGCCGAATATGCAAACCCAAGATAAGCCCCTACAAATAATGATGGGGCAAAATTACCGCCATTACCACCACTTCCGATTGTAAAAGCAGCCGCAAAAACTTTAAAGAACATAACCAATGTAACTCCTACAAATATCATCCACTCATTGACAAAAACATCCCTGATGATACTTTTTTGAAAAATAAGTTCCGGCCTTATGTTAGCCAAAGAAGAAATACTGCTGTACCCTTCTCCAAATAAAGATGGAAAGAATAAAATTAATACCGCTAACAACAAAGATCCGATAAGCGCTCTTTTATATTTTAATTTTATTGCCGCCAGTTTATGTTCCAGGAAAGTAAACACTTTAGCATAGTATAATGAAACGCCTCCTGCCAATAATCCTAAAATAATATAGAATGGAACATTGTTGTAATTAAAAGGCTGCTGCAGTTTGAAATAGAGTAAGATACCTTCTTTTAAAATTATTTTTGATAGTAATGCTCCGGATGCGGCAGCTATAATAAGCGGTATAAAAGCGTTGATACTAACGTCAATTAAAAATACTTCCAATGCAAATAGTACACCCGCGATCGGTGCATTGAAAGCTGCTGCGATACCACCGGCTACACCACATGCTAATAATAATGTTCTTTCTTTATAAGATAAATAATAAGTGCGGGCAAAATTGCTGCCTATTGCTGCCCCTGTTGCTACAATTGGCGACTCTAGTCCTGCTGAACCCCCACTCCCAACTGTGAGTGCACTGGTAATACCGTGTGAATAGATCTGGCTGAATGGTAATATGCTTGATTTTTTTGCAATGGCATAAATTATCTTATCGTTCCCTTTTAAAAAATTTCCTTTTAATATTTTATTAATGAACCATACCGTAAAAAAAATTCCTATTGAAGGCAACAGTACATAGAGGAAAGTCCAAATACCACCTTGTGTTTTTTCATCAATTAACCGATGAATATGAAAAGCAAATAATTTTAGAATAATTGCAGCTGAACCCGATGACAATCCCACGATCACACATGCAAGTAATAAAAACTGTCTCTCAGAGAATTTTTTCCTAACGCTTACAAGAAAATAGCGTACTTGTTTATGAAGAAATCCAAACATCTGTTTAGTATCAATTTAAAGAAGTGCAAAGTTACTTCATTTTAAAGGAAGAAGGATATTTCATAGTATACATATAATGTTTAATAGCTATCTATATCCACATCATAAAGAAGCCTGTAATAATTTTACAGGCTCCTTAAAACATTAGAGATTATAACTATTTTATATTTTGCTCCACTCTTCTACTGACAATACATCTGCCTGGCGAGGGAAAACTTTTGTAGTTAATACATTGTGTACTTCTTCGTCACCATCAGCGCAGGCATCAGCTAATACAGTTATTTTATAATCTTTGTCAGCCGCTTCACGTACTGTTGATAGAACAACACCGCTCGTTGCAATTCCTGTAAGCACAATATGCTGAATACCTTTTGCGCGTAAAACAACTTCAAGATCGCTTCCTGTAAACGCACTAACACGGCGTTTTACGGTAACAACTTCACCTTCCTGCGGTGCTACATCCTCATGGATCTGCAGCCATTCATTCGAATCTATGTTCGCAAACATGGATTTACTTGCAGAGAAACCTTTATTGCTCATATTTATTTCCGGTGTTCCGGTCCTGAATCCTACTGTTACATAAATAACAGGGATCTTTTTATCACGTGCATGTGCAATTGCTTTTGCTACAGTACCGATAAATACTTTTGAGAATTGTGGATACATGGCTAGCATTTTAGCTTGCATGTCCATTACTAATAGTGCAGTGTTTTGTTCCATTTTTTATTTTATTATTATTATTAATTTTTTGTTAGTTCTGATCAGCTTATTAATCCACCATTGGAATTTTTATAATTGTTATCTTTTGATCGCTCATAGCCGCTGGGCTGCGTTCCTTCTCCAGCGCTCCTTTGGCCACTGACGAAAATCTGCTTCGCATGATTTTGTCTGCCGTGCTTCGCCGGCACCGCAGCCAAAGAGGCGCCTCCGCAGGAACTGGTAGAGTCTGCCTGTTATATTTATTATACAGATTGAGAACTCTATAAAATACAATCTGTATTCCATTCTTAATTCTTAATTACTAATTATTAATTAATAACCGCCAGCTCCTCAGCTTCATTCAACTCCTCTATATGTTCTTCATTCATTTTATCTTTTCTTAAAAATTTAAAAAATACAGCGGCAATAATAAGCGCCGCGATACCCTGACAAAGCATCGCATTTGCAGCTCCTATTTTTTGAGATATCGAACCAATAAGCAAACTGCCTAATGGTAACATACCGAAATAAGCCAGTCCAACATAACTCATCATTTTTCCCCGCATGGCAGCATCTGACTCAACCTGTATGATAGTAATACAAATTGTATTTTGAGACATTGAACCAAAACCTGCTACAATTACAAATAACATGGCCATAGGAAAATAACTGATGTGAGAAAAGAGTGCCAGTCCTAATCCTAAACTAATACTACTAAACAACAATATGATTTTAAGGTCTGTTCCTTTTTTTAAAGATGCTAAAAAGAAGGTTCCGCATATAGCTCCCAATCCCATAAAGCTGTTGATGTAACCAAATGTTGCAGCATTCCCTTTAAAAATATCTTTAGCAAAAATTGGTAAAAGTGTACCGTATGGTAATACAAGCAAACCCGATAAAGCAAGTATCAATATAATGCCACCTATTGCAGGAGTATATTTTAAATAGCTAAAGCCTTCAGCAAGTTCTGAAGTAATTTTCTTTTTAATTGCAGGTGGATTGAATGGCGGTAACTTCATTAATAATAGTGAAGTAATTACTGCCATAAAACTTACAGCGTTTGAAAGAAAGCAAATACTTGCACCAAATTTTTGCAATACAATACCAGACAATGCGGGTCCGAGTATAAATGCAATGTTTACCATCGCGGAATTAAGAGCCAGCGCATTGGGCAGATCCGCTTTATCATTTATCATTTCATGCACCATCGGTTGCCTAGCAGGCATATCAAAAGCATTGATCACACCCAATATGATACTCAAAAAAAGAATTTCCCAAACAGTATAATGCCCCGTAAATATTAATGCTGCCAGTAATACTGCCTGTATCATAGCAGCAGTTTGAGTGATAAGCAATATTTTATACCGGCTATACCTATCGGAAACAATACCTCCGAATAAAGAAAGAAGAAATGATGGAAACTGTTGCGCAAATACGGCTAGTCCTAACATTAAAGCGGAATGCGTCATTGAATAAACAACCCAGCTTACTGCTGTACGCTGCATCCACGTACCGATCTGTGAAACGGATTGTCCGCAAAAAAATAAAGCGTAATTACGGTTTTTAAATGCCCTGAAAGTATGTTTTGTTTTATTTGTCGTCATGAAGTTGTGCTAATAATTCTAGTGTTTGTGCGATCTGTTCTTTTTGCTGTTTGTTGTATTTTTTAGAAATTATAGAAGCCAGCCAATCTTCTTTTTGTTTTCTTTTTTGCTCCAGTTGAAGCATCATTTCTTTTGATAAGGATACCAATGATTTTCTTTTATCAGTTGTAGAAGGTTTTCTAGTAATATGCCCCAGCTCCTCCAAACGGTTTAGCACCTGAGACATAAACTGAGAAGAAATATCCAATTGTACACAAAGCTCAGACGGAGAAATTTCTTCCTGCAGCAATAGCGCCCGTATTACGTTTTCTTCTGCAACAGACAACTCTCCCCATTTACCGGCTTGTTTGCGAAGACTCCTGTTTAGTTTTGAAACCAGGTCGCGCAGGTCATATGCGATCTTCTGGTCATTTGCTGTAATCATAAATACCAAATTTACTTTGTAAAGTTACTTTGATATTTTTAAATAAAAAAATAATTTAGAAATCTGGATGGATAGAGGAAAGTATCAAATTTAAAAGCTCTTGTCATCCTGAGGAACGAAGGATCTGATCATTAATCAATCATTCTGTAACAGTAAGAATAAGATGCTTCGTTCCTCAGCATGACAAAAAGAAGGCTGAGATGCAATGGTCATTTTATAATTAATAAAGAGTACTTTTCTAAATCAGAAAAATTAGCTTTTAATCCTATATCAATAAAGATTTTAATTGCAGAGAAATAAGTTATTATTTTGAATAAAATTAGAATCGATGAGTTTATTATGGCACTATACTTCTGTTGAAAACTATGAGCAGATCAATAAAGACGGGTACCTGAAAGTATTTTCAACCGATAGAAGTTACCGCTTAAAACCTGTTATATGGTTTACAAAAAGTACTGCCTGGGATGAAACATTACTTAAGCTGGACAGCAAATCTAAACTTGATGATAAGCTGATTGGTTATGTAAGAATAGGCGTTGAATCATCAGATACTTTATCCTCCTGGTACATTTATAAAAATGAACACAATATCTCCAGCCTCATTTACCAGAATATAGAAAGAACAGGATTAAACTATGGCGATATTAAAGACTGGTACATCAGCTTTGATGATATCAAATCAAAATATTGGAAAGCGGTTGAAAAGTTTGATGGTAAAAAGTGGAACAAGATTATATAATGTCTTTGTTCGAGAGAAGTTGAAAATCGAACATTGATAATTGAGCATTGAACATTATTTGAATTATCAATTTTCAATGTTCAACGCTCAATGTTCAATAAAAAAGAAGTGGAGCTGCAGGGAGTCGAACCCTGGTCCAAACACATTCGCCGTAAGCCTTCTACATGTTTATTTATGCATTAGTTTTCGAGAATCAGCCGGGGCATAACAAACCAACTGAATCCTTAGAAGAATGGTCTTAAGCAATGGTCACATCATTCCATTGCAGCATCCTGTATTTTTTTTGAGTCGGCGGAAGAACTTGCTAACAGGCAAAGCTGTTCAACGGCCCTAATGGTTACTTAATTTAATTAAGCAGCCATGGCATACGAAGTATTGCCATTTGAAGTTTTCGTATTCAGATTTAAGTGCTAATTACGCAACGCACTACATGCTTATACTTACAAAGAACTATGCTGTCAAAACCGGTCAGCCCCGGGTGTTTATTTTTATATTGAAGATGTAATATTTAATATTATTTAAGAATTCAATATCTGAATGCTTCTCACTAATATTCAATATTAAATATCACATATTAAATCTTAGTGGCTTCTTCCCCATCCAAACCAATCATTACCATTGGCATATACCATCAGAACCAGTAACAAAACCATGCCAACAACTTGCGCGTATTCTAAGAATTTTTCGCTTGGTTTGCGGCGCGTTATCATTTCGTATAAAGTAAATAATACGTGACCGCCATCTAATGCCGGTATTGGTAACAGATTCATGAATGCTAATGCTATAGATAAAAAGCCTGTTAACAACCAAAACGTTTGCCAATCACCCCATTGTGTCGGGAATATGGAGCCTATTGCTTTAAATCCTCCAAGACCTTTATAGGCACCCGTTTTAGGATTTAATATCAATTTGAATTGTCCAACATAATCTGCTAATTTATTTATTGCCATACTAGTGCCGGCAGGTATCGCTTCGAAGAAACTATATTTTTTTGTTTCTATTTTAAAAGCTCCCAAACTATCATATTGCATAGGCGTTAATGGTGGTATCCCTACTTTTCCATCTTCGTTTACACTTGCCTGTAAGTTGAGTGTATCGCCTTTCCTTAATATCTGTAAATTTACTTTTTGGTTTTTCTTTGTACTTAAAGCCGCCTGCATTTCATCAAAATATGTTACCGGCACTGAATCTATTGAAATAACCTTATCCAATGTTTGCAACCCATTTTTTTGTCCCATAAAAGAAGTGTCTTTCTGGTCGATCTCTCCAACATAAGTTGGTAAACGTTCCATCAACAACATTCCGCTTTTAGGTTTGTTTTCTACTAATTGTCCTACAAGATCCTGCGGCATTTCAATATCGCTTTGTACGCCTGCCCTGTTTATCGTAACAGTTTTTGCTGATAACAGATTCTTCTGAATATCTTCAAAATACACAATTGGCTTGCCATTGATTGATACGATGTTATCGCCGTTTTGTAATTTCAATTTATACAATAAACTGTCTTGTATCCAGATACCATTTTTTACAGATGCATTGGGTGTTTTCTGACTACCCCATACAAATAGTACCATAGCATAAATAACAAATGCCAATAACACATTTACAATGATGCCACCTAACATGATGATCAATCTTTGCCAGGCGGGTTTGCTTCTGAACTCATAATCTTTTGGTGGCAATTGCATGGCTTCTTTGTCCATGCTTTCGTCGATCATTCCTGAAATTTTTACGTAGCCGCCTAATGGCAACCAACCTATTCCATATTCAGTATCACCTACTTTCTTTTTTACCAATGAGAACCATGGATCGAAAAATAAATAAAATTTTTCTACCCTGCATTTAAACCACTTTGCAGTGATATAATGTCCGAACTCATGCAATATCACTAGTATGGACAGTGATAGAATAAGATAAAAAACCTGCATCGCTACATTTCCGATATTGATCGCTAATAATGTCATTTCTTATATACTGAGTTTAAGTTTTATGATCTTTTGATAAAACGCAGATTTTTTGACTGTTATGATTAAATCTTAACAATTGAAAATCAGTTCTATCTGTTGATGTAGAAGGTGAATTACAACTTCATAACCGACGCCGCAAAATTACGGGCTTCGCCATCGCTTTCAAAATATTCCTCCAGCGTTGGGTTTTTAATAAATGGCAGATTTTCGATGGTTTTTTCCACTACGGCGGAAATATCCAAAAAGCCGATATGGTTGCGGAGAAAGGCCCACACGGCAATTTCGTTAGCGGCATTTAGTACGCAAGGCATGTTACCCCCCTTGTACAAAGCATCGATAGCCAGTGCTAAACTTCTGAAAGTTTTAACATCCGGCTCCTCAAAGGTGAGGCTTGGGTACTTGCGAAAATCTAAACGGGGAAAATTATTTTCTATTCTTTTAGGAAAAGACAACGCATATTGGATAGGCAATTTCATGTCCGGCAGTCCCATTTGAGCTTTGATGCTGCCATCTTTAAACTGCACCATGCTGTGAATAATGCTTTGCGGATGAACAACAACTTGTATTTGATCAGGTTCTAAATTAAACAACCATTTTGCTTCTATCATCTCAAGCCCTTTGTTGATAAGGGTTGCAGAGTCTATAGATATTTTAGCGCCCATCGACCAGTTAGGATGTTCCAACGCATGTACCCTTTTTACATTCGTTAAAAAGTTAGGTTTTTTACCTAAAAATGGTCCACCACTTGCAGTGAGAATTACTTTTTCTATCGGGTTTCTCCCTTCGCCTACAAGGCACTGGAATATGGCTGAATGTTCGCTATCAACAGGAATGATCGGAGCACGATTCTCGATGGCTGTTTTCATGATCAGATCTCCAGCAACAACCAGCGTTTCTTTATTAGCCAAACCAATGGCTTTACCTTTTTCTACTGCCTTTAATGTTGGTTTTAAACCTGCAAAGCCTACAATGCCTGCCAGCATCATATCGTAGCTATCAAAATCAGCTACTTCTACCAATGCATCGGCTCCGGCAAAAACTTTTATATCTGTGGAAGAAAGGGCTGATTTTACTTTCTCATATCTCCTCTCATCGCCTATTACCACTGCATTTGGATTGAATTCCAGCGCCTGTTTAATTAATAACTCGTCGTTATTTTGCGCGGTAAGTATATCAACCTCAAATAATTTATCGTTGGCACGAATTACTTCTAAAGCTTGTGTTCCTATTGAACCTGTAGATCCGAAAATTGCTATCTTTTTTTTAGGCGCCTTATCCCTCATTAGTATTAAACAGTTAGTGAGACAAATCTAACTTAATAATTGTTTCAACGCTATTTTCGTGTTGTGAAAATTATCTTACTTTTTCACTCACTACTTATAATGTATTGGTTTAGCATACGTTTTTTCTCCCGCATTTATAGATAATGGGATCATATTTTCTCCCGGAGGAATTGGGCAATTATACCCTGTAGTATAGGCGCATGTTGGATTGTAAGCTTTGTTAAAATCCAGTTCTACTTTATTGCCAATAATATCGGTTATATCTACATCAAGGTACCTGCCACCACCGTAACTTGAAAAGCCATTGCTCATATCAATGAACGGGATCAATAAATGATTTTTGTACTCGGGCATTTTCATTAATCTTTCGGACTGATAAAGATATAGCGTGATCGTTTTATTTTGAAGCGTAAATGTTACTTTACCATATTTAAGGTACTTAGCTGTTTTAGCCTCACTTAGCTGCATGGTAAAAACACTGTCTTTTAACTTTGTGAAATCAGCAACAACATGATAATTACTATCAAGAGGAAAGAATTTAAGATAGGCTGTATCTTTCTCTTTTACTACATCGTGATGAAGGACGTATGCCTGTCTGAATTTTTGCAGAGAGTAGATATAATCGCTGGGCTCATTCTTCTGAGAAAATGCCGTTACGTTTATAAAGAGAAGAACGATTGTTATTATCTTTTTCATAAGGCAAGTTTTTTAGCTGATTAACGACTTACCAATTTTTCTAAGGCTGCCCTCACGCCGGAAAAATTGTATTGTTTTATAACATCGTCCATCATTTTTGTTATCTCTTTGTTACACAAATTCCCAATTGATCCTTCGTGAACATGATTCGGCGATGATGTATGTGTGAATGTACCTGCTTCAATATCCATGCCTACTTTTTTATACGCATCCCTGAACGGTGTTCCCTGCAATACTAATTTATTCACCTCTTCCACACTAAACAGGTATTTATACTTTTCATCTTTCAACAGGTCCTTGTTAACGCTGATATTAGTTAGCATTAAGCCGGCCATCTGAATGCAAGCCTGTAGATTCTCAAATGCAGGAATAATATGTTCCTTAATTAACTGAAGATCCCGATGATAACCTGAGGGAAGATTTGTTGTCATCATCATAATTTCATTTGGTAAAGCCTGTATTCTGTTACAATGAGAACGTATCAATTCAAATACATCCGGATTTTTTTTATGCGGCATAATGCTACTGCCTGTTGTTAATTCATCAGGAAACGTAATGAATGCAAAATTCTGGTTCAAATATAAACAGGCATCCATACTCATCTTAGCTAATGTTGCGGCTATGTTTGCTAACGCAGATGCTACTACTCTTTCTGTTTTACCTCTGCCCATTTGTGCATACACAACATTGTAATTCAAATGTTCGAATCCTAACAGTTTTGTTGTCATTGTTCTGTTGATAGGAAATGAAGAACCATAGCCTGCACCTGAACCCAATGGGTTTTTATTTACCACTTGATAAGCCGCCTGCAATGTGATCATATCATCTACCAAACTTTCTGCATAAGCTCCAAACCATAACCCGAAAGAAGATGGCATTGCTAACTGCAAATGCGTATACCCTGGTAAAAGATCAGCTTTATGTTTTTCGCTTTGCGAGATGAGTAATGTAAATAATTCATGCGTTGTACCAACAAGCTTTTCAATCTCGCTTCTTAAAAACAATTTAAGATCTACCAAAACCTGATCGTTCCTGCTTCTTGCGCTGTGGATCTTTTTACCAATGTCACCCAGCTTCATTGTTAATAACAATTCAACCTGAGAGTGTACATCTTCAACACCTTCATCTAAAATGAATTCACCTATTTCGATTTTGCTATAGATATTTTTTAATTCAACTTCTAAAACAGATAACTCTTCTTTGGTCAGCAAACCAATAGACTGCAACATTTTTATATGCGCCAATGAACCCAACACATCAAACGGTGCTAAATACATATCTAACTCCCTGTCATTGCCAACAGTAAATTTTTCTACTTCTTTTAATGCGCCCTTATCTTTTTGCCAGAGTTTCATAATAATGGTTAATTGTAAATGGTAAGTTGTAAATGATTAATTATACTATTTGCGCTACCATTTTAATGTATGTTTCAATTCCGTCTTCTATTTCTTTTAGATAAATAAATTCATCTGCTGTATGACTTCTTGCGCTATCGCCAGGCCCCATTTTTAATGTTGGGAAAGGCATCAACGCTTTATCTGATGTAGTTGGAGAACCATAATAGCCCTTACCTAAACTGATACCCGCTTTTACCAAAGGATGATCCAACGGAATAGAAGTTGATTTCATTCTTGTAGTACGTGGCTTGAACTGGCTCTTTAAATTTTGTTTCAATGATTCAAGAATTTCTTCAAAAGAATACAATTCATTTACACGAACATCAATTACAAATTTGCACTGCGCCGGCACAACATTGTGTTGTTTATTGTCTGTATCGATCACCGTTATTGTTAAACGAGATTCTCCTAACAGATCACTCACTTTATCAAACTTATAATTTCTTATCCAGTTAATATCATCTACAGCTTTGTATAAAGCATTTTCACCTTCATTTCGTGCAGCATGTCCTGCACGGCCCTGTGCAGTGCAATCAATTACCATTAGGCCTCTTTCAGCAACAGCCATTTCCAATTTAGTTGGCTCTCCTACTATTCCGAAATTGATATTGCCTAAATACGGCAGCACTAATTCAATACCATTTACACCACTGATCTCTTCTTCTGCAGAAGCTGCAAAAACAACATTGTATTTAGTATCGGCCTGATTATAAAAATGTAAAAAAGTTGCGATCAATGAAACCAAACATCCACCGGCATCATTGCTTCCCAAACCAAATAATTTACCATCTTTTTCAATTGGAGAAAACGGATCTAACGTGTATCCTTTATTGGGCAACACTGTATCGTGGTGAGAGTTCAATAAGATTGATGGCTTGTTAATATCATAATGCTTGTTTTTTGCATAGATATTATTTCCTACTCTTGCATAAGCCACACCATGCTTTTCAAAAAAAGCGGTGATAATTTCAGCCGTATCATTTTCTTCTTTTGAAAAAGATGGCGTACTGATCAATTGCTTAAGCAGGTCTACAGCGTTTTGATAAAGTTCTGTTTGCATATTGGTTGTTGTAATCCGATAGCCGGATTATTTTATTAAAGTTCCTTTTGTGTTATCTGTTACGTTTTGAATTAGATCATTCGCATCACCGATCAATACTTCTTTTACGCCGCTGTTAATAGCATCAAAAGCATTATCGATTTTTGGTATAATGCCATCAAACAATCTTTTCTCATCAATCAATTGTTTATATTTTTCTTTAGTGATCAATGTAATAACCGAATCATCATTGTTCACATCTTCCAACACACCTTTCTTTTCAAAACAATAGATCAATCTTACATCATAGCTCTTAGATAAACTAACTGCTAATGATGAAGCTACAGTATCAGCATTAGTGTTTAACATTTGTCCGTTACCATCATGCGTTAAAGGCGCAATGATCGGCATCATGCCATTATCTAATAATATCTGTAAAGTATTTGCTCCAATTTTTGTAGCTTCTACATCACCAACAAATCCATAATCAATATCTTTCACCGGACGTTTAACCGCAGGAATAATATTCGCATCAGCACCCGTTAAACCTATCGCATTGCAATGCAGTGATTGTAATTTGGCTACTACTTTTTTATTCACTAATCCTCCATACACCATTGTTACCAGATCGATCGTTGCTTCATCCGTGATCCTTCTGCCATTCACGTATTTAGATTCGATGCCTAACTTATCTCCTATTTTAGTCGCTACTTTGCCGCCGCCATGTATTAATATTTTTTTCGCCTTGATAGAGGAAAATATTTTAAGGAACGATTCTAAAGCCGCATCATTATCAATTACGTTTCCGCCGATCTTTATGACAAATATTTTTTCCACTACTTCTTTGCTTTTAATATTTCACTCAAAACAACCTGTGCAGCCCAAATCCTGTTAGACGCTTGTTGTGTAACAATACTATTAGCGCTATCCAACACTTCATCGCTCAATTCAACATTCCTTCTGACAGGCAAGCAATGCATTATTTTAGCATTATTAGTTGCTTCTAATTTTTTATTGGTCAACATCCATGCAGGATCGTTTGTATAAATTCTTCCATAATCTGTATAAGTACTCCAGTTCTTTACGTAAACAAAATCTGCATCCTTTAATGCCGCTTCCTGATCTTGAGTTATGGTTGCACCTTTTGTATATTTTTCATCCAACTCATAATCTTTAGGATGCGTAATAACAAAATCTGCTTCACCCCATGCATTGATCCATTCTGCAAAAGAATTTGGAACACATTGAGGTAATGCTTTGATATGTGGCGCCCAGGTTAAAACGATCTTAGGTCTTCTTTTTTCTTTAAACGTTTCTTTGATTGTTATGATATCAGTTAGAGATTGTAATGGATGCAACGTAGCACTTTCCAAACTAACGATTGGTACACCAGCGTATTGTTTGAATGCAGTCATTACCTGTTCGCTGTAATCATCTTTTTTATTTGTTAAAGATGGGAATGCACGAATGCAAAGAATATCAAAATAATTACCTAAAATCGGTGCTGCATCTTTTACGTGTTCGACAGTGTTACCACTCATAATCGCACCATCTTCAAACTCTAACGCCCAGCCATCTTTATCTACATTAAAAACGATCGCTTCCATGCCCAATTGCTCAGCGGCAACTTGAGTGCTTAATCTCGTACGCAGACTTGGATTCAGAAACAACATACCGATGCGTTTATCTGTACCCAAATTTCTGTCAGCAAAAGGATTGGCTTTATATGCCAACCCTTTTGTTACTAACGAATTGATATCATCAACATCATTTACAGAAATAAAATTTTTCATTATCCTAATTCAGTTTTTAATGCTGTTAAAAAAATGTCTGCTTCAATTTTTGTTACATTCAATGCGGGTAATAATCTTATCACATTTGGTTTTGCTTCGCCCGTGAATATCTTATGCTTGAATAATAAATTTTTCTTTACATCTTTTAGTTCTTCGGGTAATTCAATTCCTATCATCAACCCTCTGCCCCTTACTTCTTTTATCTTTGGTAATTTTTTCAATTCTGTAATTAAGTAATTACCTACTTCCAATGCATTTGCCATCAGGTTATCTTTTTCAATAACTTCTAACACAGCTAATGCTGCAGCGCACGCTAAATGATTACCACCGAACGTTGTGCCTAACATAGAATATTTAGCAACAAATTTAGGAGCGATAGAAATTCCGCCGATTGGAAAACCATTGCCCATTCCCTTTGCCATTGTATAAATGTCTGCCTTCACACCACTGTGATCATGCGAGTAAAATAAACCTGTTCTGCCATAACCACATTGTACTGAATCCGCAATAAGTACAGCATTGTATTGATCGCACAAGCTTCTTATCTTTTGTAAGAAAACATCTTTTGCTGCAACAATTCCTCCAACACCTTGAATGCCTTCAATGATCACTGCTGTAACTTCATTGCCATGTTCTTTGAAATAAGCATCCAAAGCTGCTTCATCATTGAACGGAAGAAAAACTACATTATCCGTTTCATTAACCGGTGCCACAATACTTTTATTATCAGTTGCGGCAACGGCCAAAGATGTTCTGCCGTGAAATGCTTTTGTAAAAGCAATGATCTTTTTTCTGCCGTTATAAAAAGATGCCAACTTTAATGCATTCTCATTTGCTTCTGCGCCTGAGTTACATAAAAACAATTGGTAATCTTCTTTGCCGGAAACCTTTCCTAACTTTTCAGCCAGTTCAACTTGCAATGGAATTTTTATTGAGTTAGAATAGAATCCAACTTTATGCAATTGATCCTCCAAACGTTTTACGTAATGAGGATGTGTGTGCCCAATACTAATAACGGCATGACCGCCATATAAGTCTAAATATTTTTGATTTGTATCATCCCATACATAAGAGCCCGCAGCTTTTACAATGGTGATATCATTTAATGGATATACGTCGAATAGTTTCATCTTAAAAATAATTTGCTTTTAATTTTAGTCCTGCAGTTTCATCAAGACCAAAAATTAAGTTCATGTTTTGAACTCCTTGTCCGCTGGCACCTTTTACTAAATTATCAATCGCAGAATGTATTACCAGTCTGTTACCGGCTTTTTCTAATTGAATGATACATTTATTAGTATTCACGACCTGCTTTAAAGACAAAGGTTCTGTTACTACCGTTGTGAAGGGATCTCCTGCATAATACGCAGCGTACAATGCATTCAATTCATCAAGGCTCTTATCACATTTTACTTGCGAGCTGATGAAAATACCTCGTGTGAAGTCACCGCGCCATGGCACAAAATATAAACCTCCCTGTTTCGGCGAAGCAGGGAAACTATTTTGCAATTGGTGAAGTGACTGCTGTATTTCGTCGTTATGCTGATGCGTTAAAGTTTTATACCCTGAGATATTATTTTGTCTCCAGCTAAAATGTGATGTCGGTGAAAGCGATTGTCCGGCACCGGTACTTCCTGTGATGCCTGTTGTATTAATATCCTCCGGCAATAAACCTGCTTTTGCCAATGGCAATAAGCCCAATTGTATTGCTGTTGCAAAACAACCAGGATTAGCAACATTATTTGCTTTCTTAATTTCTTCTCTTTGTAATTCAGGAAGTCCGTAGATAAATTTTCTTCCTTTTATTTCTGCATCCGCAGCTAATCTAAAATCATTTCCGATATCAATTAATTTCACATGAGCAGGAATATCATTTGCCAAGACAAATTTCTTTGCCTCACCATGACCGGCGCAAAAGAAAATTACATCAACATCGTAATTATGTTCTGCTGAAAATTTAAGATCAGTTTCACCAACGAGGTCTGCATGAATTTTACTTACAAGATTTCCTGCATTGCTTCCGCTTTGTGCAAAAACAATATGAGCATTGGGATGATTTAATAACAAACGTATCAGCTCGCCTCCGGTATATCCTGCAGCGCCTATTATTCCTACGTTTATTATCTTAGCCATTATTACTCTCTTTTACTTTATGATATATTGAAGTCTGATTTCCGAATATTTTACTGAATCCACGAACATCTTCTCCGGTAAAGCCTGTATTCATTTCACCGTACTTACCAAATTTAGCAGACATTAGATCGTGTGAAGATTCAATGCCTATTATTTGAAAACGATATGGTAGCAATTGTACAAACACATCACCTGTTACGGTTTCCTGACTGCTTGTAAAGTATGCTTCGATATCGCGCATTACAGGATCAAGAATTTGACCTTCATGCAACCAGCTGCCATAAAATAATGCTAACTGATCTTTCCAGTTCAATTGCCATTTGGTAAGCACGTGTTTCTCTAATGCATGATGCGCTTTCAAAATAACCATTGGCGCCGCTGCTTCAAAACCTACACGTCCTTTAATACCAATGATCGTATCGCCAACATGTATATCTCTGCCAATACCATAAGCCCCTGCAATAGTTTGTAAATATTGGATCGCTTCTGTAGGATGGCCGAATTTTTTATCGTTGATGGATTTCAATTCACCTTTTACAAAACCTAATTTCACTTCTTCACTTCCCGTTTTAGTAACCTGTGTAGGCCATGCTTCTTCAGGAAGAATTCCTTTACTGTTCAATGTTTCTTTACCACCAACACTTGTTCCCCATAAACCTTTATTGATAGAGTACATTGATTTTTCAAAATTCATATCAACGCCTTTCCCTTTCAAATAAGTAATTTCTTCTTCTCTGCTTAATTTCAAATCTCTGATCGGTGTAATAATTTCAATACCCGGAATTAAAATATGAAAGATCATATCAAAACGTACCTGGTCATTTCCTGCACCGGTACTTCCGTGCGCTACTGCATCAGCATTCAATTTCTTTGCATGTTCTGCAATGTGCAAAGCCTGACTTAATCTTTCAGCACTTACGCTTAACGGATAAGTATTATTTTTTAAGCAATTACCAAATATCAAATACTTTATAATATCATCGTAATAACTTTTAACAGCATTTACAGATGTATGTGTTTTTACACCAAGTTTGTAAGCATGCGCTTCAATTTGTTTGATCTCTTCTTCAGAAAAACCTCCTGTGTTTACGATAATGCTATGCACTTCATAACCTTTATCTTCAAAATGTTTTACACAAAATGTAGTATCTAATCCGCCACTAAATCCTAATACAACTTTCTTGCTCATTGAAAAATGATTTTAGAAATTGAAAAAATATTTTAATATCATCTTGCTAAGACTTCCGCCTCCACCTTTTTTAAATCTTTTTAAGAAACGACTTTGTTTCGCTTCCATAAAACGCCCGTAAGCTTCGGAGTTTTGTTTAAAATCTTCTTTTGTTTCTTCCGGAGTTGTATGTTCTTTCGGATCGTACAACATTGCTGTACACATACAATTCTTTCTATCTTTGCTCATCAAGATATCATAGTTCACGCAACTTTTACAGCCCGCCCAAAATTCATCATCATTTGTTAACTCAGAATAAGTAACCGGTTCATAGCCTAGATCAGAATTTATCTTCATCACGGCAAGACCTGTTGTCAGCCCAAATATTTTTGCATCAGGATATTTTTCTCTTGATAGATCGAAAACTCTTTTCTTGATATGTTTGGCAACACCGCTCTTTCTGAATTCAGGAGCAACGATCAATCCGCTGTTAGCAACGAATGCATCATGCCCCCATGCTTCAATATAACAAAAGCCTACCCACTTATCATCGGTAGTTAGTGCAATAACAGCCTTGCCCTCTTGCATCTTCTTCTCGATATAATCAGGAGAACGTTTGGCAATGCCGGTGCCTCTTGCTTTTGCAGAAGCTTCCATTTCATCTGTGATAGTTACCGCGAAACGACTGTCGCTTGGGGATGCAACCCGAACTATAATGTTATCTGTTTCCAATTGCTTAAAATTGAAATAGTAAATAAATAATGTTGAAAAAAGTAAATTTAGTAAAACCCGGTTTTGGAGATTTTTTCACTGACAGGGGCATTACAGAAATGCTCGGCCTATCAGCATCCAGGTCGGCGTCGTGGGGAAGTTTTTACAACAGTCCCAATAGCAAATAGCACCCTGCCAGGGTTGAAATTTGTATTAATAATATGGAAGTGTTTGCTGTTCATTTTGCTTTTAATAGTAAAGCTTTGCAAAGATATAGATATTTTAAATATCGAGGTCGTTTTTTATTAACTTTTTTTAGATAGAAGTCCCGCTAACTTGGATAGAAAAATGCTTCAGCTCATCTGCTAATTTTCTATCGTTACTTAATCGTGGCACTTTGTTTTGTCCGCCTAGTTTTCCAACGCTCTTCATGTAATCAATAAAGCCGTTTTTTTGCACCACCGATATTTTCAATTTATCAAGAATATTTCCGCCAACCAAATCATCGTAATACACGTTTTTCTTACGTAAGTTATCATCGATCTTAGCAGCGAATCCATTTAGATCTGCAGGTGTATTTTCAAATTCAATAAACCATTCATGATAGCTTTTACCTTTATCGCTACTGATCATTGGTGCTACGGTAAATTCTGTTACATGGATATTTTCTTCCATAGCAGCCTTCATTAATGCAGCTTCTACTTCTTCACCAATAACGTGTTCACCAAAGGCTGAGATAAAATGCTTCGTTCTACCACTCACTATTAAACGGTAAGGATCTGTTGATACAAATTTTACCGTATCGCCAATATTATAGGCCCATAAACCTGCATTGTTAGTTATTATCAATGCATAATTCTCTCCTATTTTTACATCCTTTAATGTTAGCCTTGTTGGATTATCATTAAAGATCTCAGCTGCAGGAACAAATTCAAAAAATATACCGCTGTTGGTATTCAATAATAATCCTGGCGTTTTCTGACTATCCTGAAAAGCAAAAAAACCTTCACTTGCAGGAAACATTTCGATACAATCAATTTGTCTGCCGATGCTCTCAAATAATTTAGCTTTATAAGGTTCAAAATTTACCCCACCTTGCACCATCACGCTAAAATTAGGAAATAGCTCCCCTACTTTTTTGCCACTTTTTTCGATCAATCTATCAAAATACATTTGCATCCATGGTGGTATAGCGCTGATCAAGGTCATATCTTCATTGATCGTCTCTTCTACAATTTTATCCAATTTGGTTTCCCATTCTTCAATACAGTTTGTTTCGTAAGAGGGTAACTGATTACCTCTTAAATAAGCAGGTATATGATGATTAACAATACCACTCAAACGACCTGTTGGTACGCCACCAACTCTACCTAATTCCGGAGAGCCGCTTAAAAATATCAGTTTACCATCGGCAAATTTTGTATTGCCTGTCTCTGCCATATAGCATAGCAGGGCATTGCGGGCCGTATTAATATGATTAGGAATAGAATCTTTAGTAATAGGAATATACTTTACACCACTGGTAGTACCGCTGGTTTTAGCAAGGTAAATAGGCTGACCCTTCCACAAAACATTGTGTTTGCCTTCTTTTATTTTTTCGATATAAGGTTTAAAAGCTTCATAATCCCTAATAGGAACCTGCTTTACAAAGTTTTCATGAGATTTAATCATATCAAACGAATGATCTTTTCCAAATTCGGTTTTAGTACCGCCTTTTATCAATTGTTCAAATACAGTCTGCTGATCTTCAACAGCAGTCCCCATTCCCTTCTTGATCTGTTTGTAAATGTAATTGGCAAATGGTTTTGCCAGCCAGGATTTTATAGCCATCGTGATAATCTAAAATGCAAATTTACGTGAATATTTATTCGCAATCACAACTCCATTCCGTATCAAGATCAATACAGGTTACTACCTCAATATCGTTATCGCCTTTGGGTGCAAAAACAATGCGTAAATGCTGGTGTTCATCTGTAATACCTTCCAAAGGATATGTTTTTCCTTTAGGATTTTCTTCTATTTTTCCGTAATTGATCTTGCCTCGATCTAAAATTTCCTTTATCTCTGTTTCCGTAATATGTCTGCAATCCATACGGCAACGGGCATGTCTGCTGTATATGATCTGATCGGGATGACGGTTTATCGGATCATCCTGCGATGTAGTATCAGCAGATATATTGGTTGAGCTAGTGGATGGTGTGATATGTATTGTTTCAACATCCGGTCCTTTCCCTCTCTGATGTTGCTTTATATACAAAATAGCAAAAGCTGCTGCAAGCAGAATAATAAATGGAATGTATTTTTTAAACATATTGATCGAATAAGTATGCAAATGTACGATGTTTGATGTACGACGTGCGATGTAGAAGAACTCCTACTTTTTTGACGGTTCAATATTGCACATACAAAATTCATCAAAATTTTAAAAACTTCATAACATTGTACGTCGTACATCAAACATCGTACATTCTATTATCTTTGCAGGAATGAGTAAAACCGTTGCATTACATACTTTAGGCTGCAAATTAAATTTTTCAGAAACCTCCACCTTAACAAGGTTATTGGAACAGGATGGTTTTATAAAAACCGACTTTGAAGAAGTAGCAGATGTTTATGTGATCAACACTTGCTCTGTAACAGATAATGCAGATAAAGAATGTCGGTTATTAGTACGTCGCATACAAAAGAAAGCCCCCGAAGCAATGGTTGTGATAACAGGTTGTTACGCGCAATTAAAACCGGAAGAAATTGCTTCGATTCCGGGCGTTGATTTAGTTTTAGGCGCTGCAGAAAAATTCAATATCACGCATCACTTAAAAGAAATTACAAAAGGCGATAGCGCAAAGATTTGTAGTTGCGATATTGAAGATGTAAATACATTCACCGCATCTTATTCTATCAATGATCGTACAAGAACATTTTTAAAAGTACAGGATGGATGTGATTATACTTGTTCTTTCTGCACCATACCAATGGCACGCGGTAAAAGTCGCAGTGATAGTATCAGTAATGTGATCGCCAACGTAAAAGAATTATCTGCCAGCGGCATAAAAGAAGTTGTTTTAACAGGTGTTAATCTCGGTGATTTTGGAAAAGGCTTAACAGGTGGAAAAATTAAAGAAGAGAATTTTTTTGAGTTATTGCAAGAGTTAGACAACGTAGAAAGTATTGACAGATACCGTATTTCTTCTATCGAGCCTAATTTACTTACAAATGATATCATTGAATTTGTAAGTAATAGCAAAAGGATAATGCCCCACTTTCATATTCCGCTACAAAGCGGCAGTAACAAAATTCTTGGCTTAATGAGACGTCGTTACAAAAGAGAATTGTACACAGAAAAAGTTGGACTGATAAAAACATTGATGCCACACTGCGCTATTGGAGTAGATGTGATAGTTGGTTTTCCGGGAGAAACAGATGAAGACTTTAAAGAAACATTCGATTTTTTAGATAGTCTTGATATTTCTTACCTGCATGTATTTACTTATTCAGAAAGACCAAATACTTATGCACTGGAACTTAAACCTATTGTGCCAATTCATGTCAGAAATGAAAGAAATAAGTTGCTGCGTAATCTTAGTTATCAGAAAATGCAATACTTTACACAACAGCACATTGGAGAGACAAGAAAAGTATTATTTGAATCGCACAGCAAGAATAATACGATCGAGGGATACACAGATAATTATATAAAAATAACCGCTTCGTATAAAGAAGAATGGGTAAACAATATTGTAGAATGGAAAATTTAAACGAAAAGCAATTAAATAAATACCAGGTCACCATCAGTTTTAATATGGATGATGATTTTATGAGCGTTGTACCTGCACATCGTGTTTATATCAACGATCTTATCACTAAAGGAATTATTGATTATTATTCAGTAAGCATGGAAACGCAACGTTGCTGGATAACGATAAACGCATTAGATAAAAAAGAAGTAACTGAATACCTTGAACAATCTCCGCTATTCAAGTACTGGAGTATTGAAATTGATGAACTATTTGTATACGATGGGCAAACTTACCGCCTACCTGCAGTACAGCTGAATTAACTGCTAATAGTATTTCTTGCCTTTATACCAACGATCTACATAAGAAAGTATAATATTCAGATTAAAATAATTTTCGCTTAATACATTTGAATTGGGTGATCCTCTCCTGCCTGCTTCTAGTGCAATATAATAACCTAAAGAACTGCGTTTCGCATTTCTACCATAGCCAAAACTTGCACCAAAATCAGTTACTTGCTGGCTTACCACATTCAAATAAGTATTACCACCATAAAGCCCAAACTGAAAAAATGATCTTTCGTATTCCACACCATAAATATTCTTTAATTTATTGGAATTTTGATACCCGATAGAAATTTTATTACTGTTCGTTAACTGATAACTAGGGCCGCCCACCTGTTGAATAGTATTCCCTCTTATAGTACTCCAATTCTGCTGTTGTGCATTTACAGTAAAAGTATATTTATCATTTTTAATAAGCGCAATACCCAAATTTACTACCGCAGGTATCGTAAAACGATCATTTACCGTAGGATCATTTTTTAAGGTATCTGAAAAATTATCTGTCACAGCAACATTATAAGCCGCATGTAATGTTGTTTGAGGAGAATAAGTTATGCCATAAGTAGATACCCAGGCATGATTCAACCTTTTTTTAGTTTGTAAACTAAAATTAAAGTAAGCACCACTCAAATAAATATTATCAGTCGTATTTAATCCTGATAATACGGCATTATTTAAAATGCTTTCTGTTTGCTTAAGTGACCCGAATAACATAGAAGAGTTAACTCCTATGGAAGTGTTTTTAGTAATCTGATAACCATTCGCCCAATAAAATTGATTAACTCCTCCGGAGCCCTGATATTCTGATGTAAGCTGATTCGAATTGCTACCCTGAACTAGCTTACTGGCGGTATAATTATAATTGGCAGTGCTATATGGCTGTAACCCAAAGCTACTACCCCAGTTTTTTGTGACTTTAGTCGCAACAGATAATCTGCGAAAAGCAATATCAAATGTAGGACTCGGTGCCGTTGAATTTGGATTGATTGTTGATAAATTTCCACCGCTATAGGTACTTACTATGGCCCTTGCAGATAATTCAAAAGTAAAAATATGGTTACTCAATTTAGACAATGAGGCCGCATTACTGTTATTCATATATCTACTGTCAGATAAGGCTACACCGGCATTAGCCATACCCGTATAACGGTTAAAATAACTATTTTCAATATTACCTAATCCTATTATAGAATAAGGTGAGCTGTTATTTTGTGCCTCTACTATAACCGGCGATATTATTAATAAAAATATCCCGGCTAAGATGCTACTCCTTAAAATCATGTAATACCTTATTTTATTGAACTGCTGCATAATATATTTGTACCTGAGTAGTATAATTTTTAGTTTGCATAATATCTCCAACAACTACTCGATTAAGGATATCTGTTTGATTAGGTGGTAACAATAACAAACCATACCCATTGTTATTATTATTATTCCCCTGAATCTGTATCAGATACTGTAAATAAGACGTCAAATCATAAGTATAGGCTGTACCAAATCCACTCAGCCCGTCTATAAAAAGATCTCCTGTTTGCCCCCCGGATATAGGACTTCCAATTCCATTATTAACATCAGTTTGAAATAAAGTTAGCTGAGGCGGTAATTGATAAATATTGGAGAAGCTATTCTTAACCGGTTTTACCAATAATATAACTTTTACGATCTTGACAAAATTAGGAAGCTGTAAAAGATTATGCAAATATGGAAAACTAATTTTAACCATAGAGCCGGTTATATACTGGTCATATCCAGCATTCCCGGTAGCTGATGAAGGTAATTCCCTACTTGTAATATTTAAACCTGCTATTGCAGTACCCGCTCTATTAATGGTAATATTATTAAATTCATTAAGAGGGTTAACCATTTTAAAAGAAAGATATGTAGAAGTATTAGCTACACTGGGGGTATGGTAGTGAAGACGTATTTCTACTGTATCGTTAAACCCCACCACCAGGCTATTGCTACTGTTACCTGAAATAGCCAGTCCTTTAAAATAATTAAGAAATTGAGGGTTATTCTGTATTTCTATAGCACCTGTTACATACTTATTATAAAGATTTTCTCCTGTTGAATCTCCATTTAATGTAATAGCAATAGTATCTAATATAGCTGGTCTAATATTCGGTAACACTGTACTACCTAGAACTGCAGGCGTAGAATTATAATTTAAAGAATCTTTATTAAAGAAAAAAGTTTGATTAGGGGGTAATGTGACCGGAGATGCTAACTGATTTACTGTTATTGTATAAGGTTTAGTAGTATCTCCATAATATGTCTTCTTAAATTTAAGAACCACTTCTGTTGAATCATAGACAGAGCCAGGGGGAATAGAGGTAGGCCCCGTAACTGGTAATCCTACTTGCATAAATGATCTACAAGATATGGCGCCAAAAAGCGGATCAACATAATTACCTATTAATAGAGCTGCAGGTGCAGAAGTAACGAATGAATCGACATAAACCGTTGATATATGCGTAGTTAAACTATCTACGTAAACTAACGTAGTAGGACTGTTTGTAACAAAATCACTCCCGATATTAATGGTTGCTTTTTCGCAAGAAGTAACTGATATTGAGAGTAAATAACTTAAAATTATAGTTAATGTCAGGTATAAATATCTCTTTCGCATTAATCTCATAATGGTAATATGCCTTTTATTAGCCCGCAATATTATTTCTTACAGCTAGTTTGGTATTGTTAATATGTACCAATTAGTAATATACATATATAAAATGGCATTATTAACATACTAAAATTAATAGGCGATTTTTGCTCCTATTACTGAATTGGAATGGTTTAAATATAATTAGTATATTTAAAATGGCAATTCGTATATAAAAATTGGCTTTAAATACTTTTTAACGATTTAGCAGGCCTCTTACACAATACTTTCGAAAAAAAATTAGTGTATGCACAAATTAAGAGTCTTTTCTTTTGTAAGTTTATTAGGGATTTCGTTATTGGTCTCATCCTGTAATAAAAAAAATGTTAATTCTTCATATGGTAACTGGGTTAGGCGTGAAGACTTTGGAGGCACTAGCCGTAGTGAAGCCGTAGGGTTTGTTATCGGTAATTCAGGATACATAGCAACAGGATATGATTTCAATTCCTTTACAACAACTGGTGTTCAAGATAGCCTAGGTAGGTATTATGATCTTTGGCAATATACTCCCGATCCTAACCAAGATGATACTAAGGCAGGTAACTGGCAAGGTTCTTCTTCGCAAGTAGGACCTGGGCAAACACAATTGGCCAATTTCCCAGGTGTTTCCAGAAATTCTGCAGTAGCATTCAGTATTGGTGATACAGCTTATGTAGGTACAGGATTTGACGGAACAAACTATTTAAGTGATTTTTGGGCTTATGTGCCTGCCACTAATACATGGAGTCCTAGAGCAGCTTTTCCCGGAGGAGGAAGATATGATGCTGTTGGATTTGAACTTGCCGGAAAGGGCTATATAGCAACGGGCTATAATGGCAGTTACTTAAACGACTGTTATCAATTTGATCCCGTTAATAATCAATGGGCACTTGTGCAACAATACCCTGGTCCAAAATGTTCTCAGGCTGTAGCTTTTACTTCTAATGATACTGCAGCATATGTATGTACAGGATCAAATAATGGCAACACACTTACTTGTAACCAACTATGGGCTATGACTGTTGTACCTGTCACTCCTCTTACCCCAGGCGGTGTTACATGGACAGAAAGAAGACAGATAAGCAATTTTTCCACACAAAGCTATGATGATCTTTATGCAATGATAAGACAAAATGCAGTTGCCTTTGTAATGGGTAATTATGCATATTTAACAACCGGGAATAATGGTGCAGAGAGAGTTGATACATGGGAATATGATATTAAAAATGATCTTTGGTACCAGGAAACTTCATTTGAAGGACCGGCAAGAGAAGGTGCAGTTGCATTTTCTATCAATGGCAGAGGCTTTGTAGGAACCGGTAGAAACGGATCTACAAATGGTGGTCAGTTTTCTGATTTTTATGAATGGTTCCCTTTACAAGCTTACAATTCTCTTGACTAAATTTATATTAATTACGTTAGGCTATTTCGTACTTATAACAGTATTAGGTAGTTGTCAGAATAACAACAATGCTCAGACAATATCGAGTAATGTTAACGGAGATTTATTATCTGTCAGGGATAGTACTTTTAAATCAGGTACAGGCTGGGGATATAAAGTATATGTTGGTGACGATATTTATATCAATCAACCTTTTATACCCGGCGTTCCAGGCAAACGTTACTTCATAACAGAAGATGACGCGAAAAAGGTGGCAGCGTTAGTTGTTAAGAAAATAATGCAACATCATCTACCCCCTACGGTAAGTACAAATGAATTACGACAATTGCATATAATCGAATAAATAAAAAGGAGTTACAAAATGTAACTCCTTTTTTATGCAGACTGTTGTATTATATTAAATAATTGATCACGATAACTCTCTCCTATTGGAAGATCTTTTTTACCAATAGTGATCTCATTTTTACTCACTACATCTATATTGCTTAACGATACTACAAAAGAACGATGCACCCTGATAAACTGATCCGGCGGCAGTTTGCTTACAAATGTTTTTAAATTTTGCAACGTAATGATTGGCTTTTCTCTATTTAAAATATGCACTTGTGTATAATCCTTCATCCCTTCACAAAAAAGAATGTCGCTAAATTTTATTTTGTAGAATTTATAAGCAGACTTAATAAAAACAAAATCATTTTGTACGCCCGAATGTTTTTTTGAACCAATACTCAAATAATTATTGATACGAGATATTAATTGTAAAAGTACGTCGAGCGAAACGGGCTTTGATATAAAGCTAAATACATTATAAGGCAATTCTGCACTTGTTATTTCTCCATTAGCAGCAAGTATCACAATCAATGCTTTCGTCTCTTTTTGTATCAAAAACTTCTCTATATCGCCACTTATTGCGGTGGCATCACAAAAAATAATATCGGGAATAAACTCCTGTAAATAATACTGTGCTTCTTTTTTTGTACTGACAGGTTTAGCTATAATAGACAATGCCGATATTGTTGACGCATAATCAAAAAGTGCTTGTAAAGATTTTTCTTCTTTCCCGATAAAAAGACATTTCAATTTTGTCATAAGTAAATTTCTGATCGCTGATGTATGATTACCGATATCCCGGCTAAACAATGCTTCTGCAATTCTATCAAAGATAAATTGTTACTGCAGAATCTACAAAAAGCAAAACGCATACCTTTTACAGTATGCGTTTTGCTTTAATATTATTGAATCAATTAAGCGATTTCAACTTCAGCACCAGCTTCAGTTAATTTAGCTTTTAATTCTTCTGAAGTAGCTTTATCAACACCTTCTTTAACTGGTTTTGGTGCACCATCAACTAGATCTTTAGCTTCTTTCAAACCTAAGCCAGTTAATTCTTTAACGATCTTAACAACCGCTAATTTGTTAGCACCGCCGCTTTTCAAGATAACATTGAAAGATGTTTTCTCTTCAGCTACTGCTGCTGCACCGCCACCTGCACTTACTACAACTGCAGCTGCAGCTGGTTCGATACCGTATTCTGATTTTAAGAATTCTGCTAATTCTTGTACTTCTTTTACTGTTAAGCCTACTAATTTTTCAGCTAATTGTTTTACGTCTGCCATAATGTTTACATTTTTTCCGCCTTCATAGTTATTAACTCCGGCGGAGGTTATTAAAAAATTGTTTGATTATATAACTAGCTAATTACTTAGCTTATTATTTAATTTATTCTGCAGCTGGTGTTACTTCAGCAGCCGGAGCTTCTGGTGCAGCTGGAGTTTCAGCAACCGGAGCTACTTCTACTTTTGCTTCTGCAACTGGAGCAGCTTCTGCGGTAGCAGTTACTTCTTCAGCTTTAGATGCTGCATCTTTATTTTGCAATGCACCCAATACACGTTGGATTGGAGATTGTAACAATCCGATCACTTCACCGATCAATTCATTCTTAGTTTTGATCTGAGTTAATGAAACCAATTTATCGTTACCAACAAATACATCACCATTAATGAATGCTGCTTTTAACACAGGCTTTTCATTGTTGTTTTCTCTACGGAAACTGCTAATAATAACAGCCGGATCTTTTGGATTTTCGCTGAATAATACTGCAGTTACTTTGTTTAAAGATTCATAAACACCAGCATATTTTTCAGCATCTAAGCTTTCTAATGCTTTTCTGATCAAAGTGTTTTTTGCCACCTTCATTTCTACTTGCTTGTTAAAGCAATGACCACGCAACTTACTAACCTGAGCAACTGTCAAGCTTTCTGTATCAGTGATGTAGAAATTATTATACTGAGAGAATTTGCCTTTCAGCACTTCTATCACGTCGTTTTTTTCCTGTTTAGTCATAACAAATATTTTTTAATAGACTCGCTGTGCGGTTCTATAGTAAATTAATTCTGTACCGTTTTAGTGTCAATCAAAATACCAGGACTCATAGAGCTGGCCATGCTTACACCTTTAAGGTATGTTCCTTTTGAAGATGATGGTTTTAATTTAATGATAGCATTAATTAATTCCTGGCTGTTTTCTGCTATTTTATCAGGAGCAAAACTTACGCGACCGATAGAAGCGTGAATGATACCCACTTTATCAACTTTAAATGCTATTTTACCACCTTTAACTTCATTTACTGCAGCAGCTACATCATTAGTAACTGTACCAGTTTTAGGATTAGGCATTAAGTTACGAGGACCTAATACTTTACCTAGTTTACCGATCTTAGGCATTACTGATGGTGTAGCGATGATTACATCAATACCTGTCCAGCCACCTTCGATCTTAGTGATAAATTCATCCAAACCAACGAAATCAGCACCGGCGTCTTTTGCAGCTTGTTCCTTATCAGGTGTGCAAAGAACCAATACAGTTTTAGTTTTACCAGTACCATGAGGTAATGAAACCGTACCACGGATAGCCTGATCTGCTTTCTTAGGATCTACTCCTAATTTGATATGTAAATCAACAGAACTATCAAATTTTGTTGTGTTTATTTCTTTAACTAAAGTTGACGCATCTTTCAAAGAATATGCTTTATTAATATCAACCTTAGCATTTGCTAATTTTCTTTTTTTAGTAATCATTTTCTAAAATTTTTGTGGTTGATAATTAATTTGCGGTTGGTGCTTGTCCTTCAACAGTTAAACCGATGCTACGTGCAGTACCAGCTACCATTTTCATAGCACTAGTTAACGTGAACGCATTTAAGTCAGGCATTTTATCCTTAGCGATCTCTTCGATCTGTGCCCAGGTTACTTTACCAACTTTTACACGGTTAGACTCTTTACTGCCAGAAGTGATCTTAGCAGCATCCATTAACTGAACAGCTGCCGGAGGAGTTTTGATGATGAATTCGAAAGACTTATCAGCGAAAACTGTGATAAGAACGGGAAGAACTTTCCCTTGTTTATCTTGGGTTCTAGCATTGAATTGCTTACAGAACTCCATGATGTTGATACCTTTAGAACCTAATGCAGGCCCGATTGGTGGTGCTGGATTGGCTTGTCCTCCTTTACATTGGAGCTTGACATAGGCCGTGATCTCTTTTGCCATGTTTTACATTTTTTGGTGATAGCGTTCCGGCAATGACCGAAACTCCCAAGTCAATAATTTCTTACTAAAGAACTCTTTTTGGGAGCGCAAAGGTAAGTAAATAATTGAATAATTACTACTTTTTTACAATTATTTTTAGCCATTTTTCAACCCTATTCAAGCTTTCAGCTTGCTAACTGCTATATTGTTTAACTGCTGAATTGTTATTATGGCAAAAACAATTCAACTCTATAGCAATGCGACAATTTAAACAGTTGATTTTCTAAGGTATTTAGTTAATATCACGATCGTCTCACCCTCTATCTTGCCTTCTATCTGTTCGGCATTATCATCTACTAACTTTATTTTACGCACAATTGTTCCTTTTGGGGCTATAAAATTGGCGCCTTTTACATTTAAGTTTTGAGTAAGCACTACAGAATCTCCAGTGGTTAATACAACACCAAAAGCGTCTTTATGGATAATTTTTGATGCTTCTAGTTCATCTTCAGCATTAGCCCAATTGATCACAGCTTCTTCCAATGAAACAGATTCTACTGTTTCTAAGGCCCACTCTTCTGATGTAATTTTATTCAATATTTTGTAAGATAATGCTTGTACTGAAGAGATTTCATTCCAAATACTACCTGTAAGAAAACGCCAGTAGTTAGTATCACTGAAATCAGCTGCTGAAATTTTATTAAAACACTTATTACACAATACTACCTGATTATCGATCGAATCGTCATTTTTTGGAGGAACTGCATATCCATGCAAATTATTATCTGACTCGCTGCATAATTCGCAAGCATTATTGCTCCTGTTTTGTAATACTGTATTTATCGACATGACGCGAAAGTAGAATTAAAATACTTAACCGCAAAGATCGCGGAGTAGCGCAAAGATTCGCAAAGCATTTTCCTTGCGAATCTTTGCGGTTAAGACAATAAAAAAAGTCATCCTTTTTGAGGATGACTTTTAAAATATTTATCAAAAAATTAAACTAACTTTTCAACCTGCATATAGTTCAACTCAACCGGAGTTGCTCTACCGAAGATCTTAACCTGTACTTTTAATTTCTTTTTCTCGTCATTAACTTCTTCAATAACGCCATTAAAGTCGTTGAATGGACCGTCAATGATTTTAATTGTTTCACCAATAATGAATGGTTCGCTCATAGTAATTCCACCGCCTTCACCTAATTCATCAACTTTACCTAACATCTTGTTTACTTCAGATCTGCGTAAAGAAATAATGTTCCCTTTACTGCCTTTACCATCCGTTAAAAAGTGCATAACGTTGCTGATATTACTGATATGTTGAACCATATCATCGTTTAATTTGTTATCAGACACTTCGATCATAACATAGCCAGGATAGAAGTTTCTTTCCCTCATCACTTTTTTACCATTCACTACTTTATATACTTTCTCTACAGGTAAAAATATCTGTTTAATGATCTCAGACCACCCGTTACGAATAATATCTTTATCAAGATATTCTTTGATTTTACGCTCCTTGCCACTTACAACGCGGAGTACGTACCATTTGCTTTCTTTTTCTTGTACTATGATGTCTTCCATTATCCTTTTGTTGCAAATAAAGAGTAAATAAATTTCAATGACCCATTCGCCACAAAGTCCATTATCCAAACGATAAAGGTAATTAAAGCAGTAGCGCCCAAAACGATCATTGTAGATTGTTGTAACTCATCCCAATTAGGCCAGGTTACTTTTTCTACAAGCTCTTTGTAAGAGTCTTTTAAATATGCGGTTAATTTATTCATAATTTCAATTTGCTAATTAGCTAATTTGCTAATGTGCTAATCTTTTTGTGAAATCTGAGCGTTTGTTATTAGCAAATCAGCGCATTAGCACATCAGCACATTAAACTCTGGCACGGGAACTAGGATTCGAACCAAGATCAAAGGTTTTGGAGACCCGTATGCTACCGTTGCACCATTCCCGTAGAAAAGCAAAAGCTATTCCGGTTGATTGGAACAGCTTTTGTAAACTTATGTTGCAAATATAATAAAATATTTTGCATGTCTTTCGACTTAAAGCTAAAAGCTTAAAACTTTTTTGCTTATTTAACTATTTCAGTAACCTGACCAGCACCTACGGTACGGCCACCTTCACGAATCGCGAATTTCAAACCTTTTTCCATTGCGATTGGTTGGATCAACACAACATTTAATGAAGTATTATCACCAGGCATAACCATTTCAGTACCAGCGTTCAAAGTAACTTCTCCAGTTACATCCGTAGTACGGAAGTAGAACTGAGGACGATATTTGTTAAAGAATGGAGTATGACGTCCACCTTCTTCTTTGCTTAATACGTAAACTTCACCTTTGAAAGCAGTGTGCGGAGTAATAGAACCTGGTTTGCAAAGAACCATACCACGACGGATCTGAGTTTTTTCAATACCACGTAATAAAAGACCTGCATTATCACCAGCTTCACCTTCGTCAAGTAATTTCTTAAACATTTCAACACCTGTACAAGTCGAAGTCAATGGTTTTTCCATTAAACCTACGATCTCAACACCTTCACCAACTTTGATACGACCTCTTTCGATACGGCCAGTTGCAACAGTTCCGCGACCAGTGATAGAGAATACATCCTCAACACTCATCAAGAAAGGTAAATCAACTAATCTTGGAGGTAATGGAATGTAGCTATCAACAGCATCCATTAATTCGTCGATCTTAGCGATCCATTTAGCGTCACCAGATAATGCACCTGTTGCAGAACCTTGGATGATTGGGGTTTTATCTCCGTCGAAACCGTAAGAAGTTAATAACTCACGAATTTCCATTTCTACTAATTCTAATAATTCAGGATCATCTACCAAATCAACTTTGTTCATGAAAACAACGATTTGAGGTACACCTACCTGACGAGCCAATAGGATATGCTCTTTAGTTTGTGGCATTGGACCATCAGTCGCAGCAACAACTAATATAGCACCATCCATTTGAGCAGCACCAGTGATCATGTTTTTCACATAATCGGCGTGACCCGGACAATCTACGTGAGCGTAGTGACGAGTAGCAGTTGCATACTCAACGTGCGCTGTATTGATAGTGATACCCCTTTCTTTTTCTTCAGGAGCTCCATCGATATCATCGTAATTTTTTTTCTCCGCTAAACCTTTTTTAGACAAAACATCGGTTATAGCGGCTGTAAGTGTCGTTTTACCATGATCCACGTGACCGATAGTACCAACGTTAAGATGGGGCTTATCCCTCTTGAATGATTCTTTTGCCATTGTTTAATTTTTAATATTTGTTTTGAAATTGGTTCTCATTTAAAGTCTGTAACCATTGACTGTTATTTTTTGTATTGTATCCTAATTCGACTATTCAATCCCTCAATAGAGCCATCAATGAGAATCGAACTCATGACCCCTTCCCTACCAAGGAAGTGCTCTACCCCTGAGCTACGACGGCTTAACTCAGTTGACAATTTAAAATTGACAGTTGATAATTAATTGTCAACTGTCAATTTTAAATTGTCAATTGTTATGAGCGGAAGACCGGGCTCGAACCGGCCACCTGAAGCTTGGAAGGCTACCGCTCTACCAAATGAGCTACTTCCGCTAGTGTTGTTAATGTGCTGATCAGCTAATGTGATAATTTGCTAATGCAACACTTCCAGAATTTTAAAAGAACTAATCAATTAGCAAATTGCTAAAGTGGGCAGAGTAGGGTTCGAACCTACGTACACTTGCGTGAACAGATTTACAGTCTGTCGCCTTTAACCACTCGGCCATCTACCCGGTTATTAAGTATCAGGTAGAAAGATATAAGTATCAAGAAATCCTGCTACTTACGGCTTGCTACCTGCTACTATTTTCGAGCCGAAGACTGGAGTCGAACCAGCGACCTACTGATTACAAATCAGTTGCTCTACCAACTGAGCTACTTCGGCTTTTGAAAGAACTTTTTTGCCCTTTATCAAAACAAGGATTTTTTATTTCCTTATTTTTTAGGAATGCAAATGTAAGTGAATTTGATTAATACAAAAATTTTGGAAATGTTTTTTTTAACTAATAAAAAAATAATTGTGAAAAAACATGAAAACAAAATCTAAAAAAACAAAAAACAAATCCCAAATTCTAACACAGAATGCAGTAGAATTTGGGATTTGATCTATTATGATTTGGAATTTGCTGTTATGCCATCACCTTTTCTTTTTGTCGCTTCATCTGTGTTATTACAGAGTTTAATGCCTCGTCAAAGCTTTCTTCGAAAGATTTAGATGAATGTTTTACAAAAAAATCATGTCCGGGTACATGGATTTTTATCTCTGCGACTTTATCTTTTATAGTATGGACCACGTTATCTAACTTCAGGTATACATCTACTTTAGTGATCTTATCATGAAATTGATAAATCTTAGCAATTTTAGCTTCTATATAAGCTACCAATTTTGAATCTGCGTCAAAGTGTACGGTTTGGATGTTAACATTCATGATAATCTAATTTTAATGTGTTGAGAATTTTGTGAAAGAATCAAGCAGATGTGTTATTTCATTTGGTGTTTTTTAGATTATAAAACAATTGAATTCTATTTCTTGAAGTTAATTATTGCATATGAACTTTCCAAAATAAAAACACACTGTTTTCTACTATTATTCTTCCAATAATCATGCCTTAGGATGTGCCTTTTTATATACATCTTTTAGCTTTTCAATAGTGTTATGTGTATATATCTGTGTGGCAGCCAAACTACTATGTCCTAGTAGCTCTTTAACCGCATTTAGATCAGCACCATTGTTCATTAAATGAGTGGCGAAACTATGACGTAGGATGTGTGGACTTTTCTTATCAATTGTAGTGACTTCTGAAAGATATTTTTTTACTACATTATACACTTGTTTAGGATCAAGCTGACGGCCTTTCTTGTTAACTAATACTACTGTCGAATCAAACTCTTCAAACAAAATTCTTTTCGCATTGATATATTCTAGCAGAGCGTTTATTAATTCTGTGCTTACCGGTAGCACTCTTTCTTTATTGCCTTTGCCCAGCACTTTTATTGAGCTATTGCCTTTATCAATTTGCGATTCTTTTAGCCCTACCAGCTCTGCCCTACGCATACCTGTATTGTATAATATCTGTAGTAATAACTTATCTGTTTTACCATCCCATGTATCAGGAAATTCCATGTAGGCAAACAGATCATGCATATCATTCTCTGCTACAAACTGAGGCAGCCGTTTGCTAATTTTTGGAGAAACAATAGCACCCATTGGACTCGCTTGTAACAACCCATTTTTTAACTGATATTTAAAGAAAGATTTTAAAGCTGATATTTTCCGGTTGATACTTTTAGAACTGATCTTGTTTTCTTTCAAGTTCGCCAGCCAGCTGCGGACGAAGGATGTATTAATATCAGCCAATGACATACTACCAAATTGTATTTCAATAAAATCAAAAAAAGAGATAAGGTCATTCTCATAAGAAACAATAGTATGCTGGGAGTACCTTTTTTGAAATTTGAGGTAATCTAAAAAAGGCTGTATAATTTCCTGGTTACTTTGGGGCATAAAAAAACTGATAATCAAAGTTACAATAACCGATTATCAGTTTAAAATATTACTGACAGCAATAAAATGGCGACTAAATATCTATTTTACCGCTTGCTATATTCTGTTTGTACACTGCTTTCAACACTTCTTTACGGCGTCTGATAGAAGGCTTGATAAAAGCCTGTCTTTCTCTTAACTGTAATAAAACGCGGCTTTTTTCGAATTTCTTCTTGTATTTTTTAAGTGCCTTGTCTATGTTTTCGCAATCTTTTGAATCTATTATTAACATTTGTATATACCTCCTCTGGTAGTTTTTTAGAACAGCAAAGATAACTGAAATATTTAAAATTCAAAATCAAACAGCAAAAAAAAGTAAATTTGCAGGATGTTTACAGGCATAATCGAAACTATTGGCACTATTGAAGCCGTTATTTCATCAGGAACTAACCGTACTTTTTGGGTTGCATCCCCTATCTCTGCTGAATTCTCTATCGATCAAAGTATATCGCATAATGGTGTTTGTCTCACAGTGGAAGAAATAAAAAATGGTCAGCACCGCATTACAGCTATCGATGAAACATTAGCAAAAACAAACCTAAGAAATTGGGAAAAAGGAACGTCCGTCAATATTGAAAGGTGCTTACAGATGAATGGGAGACTCGATGGACACATTGTACAAGGCCATGTTGATACTACGGCCAAATGTATTGAAGTAAAAAGTAAAGATGGCAGCTGGGAATATACTTTTCAATTCGACAAAAAATTTGCATCATTGATAATTGAGAAAGGCTCTATAACCATTAATGGTACTAGTCTTACTCTTTTTAATATAACCGACAATTCATTTACCATTGCTATTATTCCATATACCTATGAACACACAAATATGCAATTTTTACAAAAAGGTGATGAAGTAAATACTGAGTTTGATATGATTGGTAAATATGTGAATCGTTTTATGCAGTTTAAATAATTCAGGATTTATTATTATTTAAAAAACTAAATAGCTTTCCCTTTCATAGCTGCAGAAACGGCCTGATCCATAATTCGCTCTGCATAAGGTCTGGAGATATCGTTTAATTGTTCAACTTTTGTATGTATCAGATCTTTATCGTCCATTGTTGAGGCCAATTGTAAAGCTTGCATAGCTGCCGCTGTTCCCATTAATTCTTCTTTTGATAAATGTGTCGAATTTTTCTGAATAAATTTCTCGGTTGTTTCCAGCAATTGTTCCGCTTCTGTTCTTGCTTCTACCAATGCTCTTGTTGCAATATCATCTTTAGCATGTGTAATTGAATCCAACAACATTTTTTCTACCTCTTCGTCGCTTATTCCGAATTGAGATTTCACTTCGATGCTTTGCTCTACGCCTCTTCTTAGTTCTTTTGCTTTTACAACCAAAATACCATCTGCATTAATTAAAAAGCTTACCTCTACTTTTGGCATACCTGCCGGCATTCCGGGAATACCAGTCAAATTAAATTCGGCCAATTTTCTATTATCCTTTATCATATCACGCTCACCCTGATAAACAGCTATTTTCATTCCGCCTTGTCCATCTTTGTATGTCGTGTATTGTCTTGCTGCTTTATTAGGTATTTTAGAATTACGAGGAATCAATACATCCATCAATCCACCCATTGTTTCAATTCCTAAAGAAAGCGGTGTTATATCCAGCAGTAAAAAATCTTTATTATTACCCGCTAAAATATCTGCCTGTATCGCAGCACCCAGCGCCACTACTTCATCAGGATTTACCGTATCATTTACAGGTTTTCCAAAAAATTGACTAATGCTTTCTTTTATCAATGGAACTCTTGTTGAACCTCCAACCATTACAACTACATCAATATCTTTAGTTTTCAATGATGCGTCTTTTAAAGCATTTGTGCAACAGACAACTGTTTTATCAACCAATGGTTTTATAAGTTCATTAAATTTTTCTTTTGTAAGCGATAATTTATCTCCATTTAATTCTCCTTCAAAAACATCGTTGGCTGACAAATGAATTTTAGCTTCTTCCGCTTTTAAACGAATGGCTTGTGTTAGTTCTTTATTTATTCTTAACTCCTCTTCGGTTATACCAGACTGTTGTAACCAATATTTTACAATTAAATTGTCAATATCATCACCTCCTAAATACGTATCGCCATTTGTAGATAGCACCTCAAATATGCCATTGCTAATTTTTAATATTGAAATATCAAAAGTTCCTCCACCTAAATCATACACAGCAATTGTCTTCTCATCATCTTTTTGTAAGCCTAAGCCATAGGCAAGACTTGCAGCTGTTGGTTCATTTACGATACGCAATACATCCAGTCCTGCTAATTTCCCTGCATCTCTTGTTGCTTGTCTTTGCGCATCATTAAAATAAGCAGGAACGGTTATTACAGCTTTATTAACGGGTGTTTTTAAAATATGTTCCGCACGTTGTTTCAATTCTTTTAGAATAAAAGAAGATAGATCTACGGGAGAATAAAAT
>Ga0207033_1003_pt1 | contig 59242 bp, 44 predicted proteins | sample Alteio_BWMinCont_35_FD_153262 | JGI IMG/M metagenome (GOLD analysis project Ga0207033, IMG submission 153262) | Enriched cells from forest soil in Barre Woods Harvard Forest LTER site, Petersham, Massachusetts, United States -... | ecosystem: Environmental > Terrestrial > Soil > Temperate forest >... | reverse complement strand
CATCATCCCCCATTAGCATACTAAACACACCATCCGCCTCTGCCAGACTTTCGATCGTTACTTGCTTTAAAGTTCTTGTAGCCGGGTTCATCGTGGTTTCCCATAATTGTTCGGCATTCATTTCTCCCAAACCTTTATAACGCTGTGTATTTACTGAATCATCTTTTCCTTGCCCGAATTTCTGGATCAAAGCCTTGCGCTCTTCATCTGTCCACGCATAATCCTGATCCTTTCCTTTCTTAACAAGATACAAAGGCGGTTGAGCGATATAAACATATCCTTGTTCAACTAACTCTTTCATGTAACGGAAAATAAATGTCAATATCAACGTAGCAATGTGACTACCATCCACATCGGCATCCGTCATAATAATTAACTTATGATAACGAAGTTTAGTAAGATTTAGTGCCTTAGGATCTTCCGGTGTACCTACTTTAACGCCTAATGCAGTGAACATGTTCCTAATTTCCTCATTATCATAGATCTTATGCTCCATAGCCTTTTCAACGTTCAGGATCTTACCACGTAAAGGAAGAATTGCCTGGTAACTTCTATCCCTCCCTTGTTTAGCAGTACCACCAGCCGAATCTCCTTCCACAAGATATAACTCACATTTTTCAGGATCTTTATCACTGCAATCAGCCAATTTACCCGGTAAACCGCCGCCCGTTAATACACTTTTACGTTGTATCATTTCGCGGGCCTTTTTAGCAGCCGCTCTGGCTTGTGCAGCCAATATTACTTTTTGAATGATGGTTTTAGCATCTTTCGGATTTTCTTCCAAATAAGCGATCAATACGCGACTTAAAGTCTGATCTACCACACCCATTACCTCACTGTTACCCAGTTTAGTTTTGGTCTGACCCTCAAACTGAGGTTCAGGAACTTTTACAGAAATGATCGCACTTAAACCTTCTCTAAAATCATCCCCTTCAATTTCAACTTTCGCTTTTTCGAACATTCCTTCTTTTTCACCATAGCTTTTAAACACTCTTGTGATAGAGCGTCTGAAGCCCGCAACGTGCGTACCACCCTCGATTGTATTGATATTATTTACGTAACTGAAAAGATGTTCCTGATAACCTGTATTGTAGATCATAGCAACTTCTACCATAACATTACTAGCGTCATCTTTACCATCGCAATAAATTACCGTTGGTAATAATGATTGTCTGTTAGCATTTTTATCCAACATTTCTACAAACTCAACAATACCACCTTCACTATAAAAAGTTTTAGAATAGGTTGAACCATCTTCATTTTTCTCTCTCAGGTCATTTAAAATGATGGTTATCTTTCTATTTAAAAAAGATAATTCCCTTAAACGGCTCTCTAAAATATCTTTATTGTAAACAGAAGCTGTAAATATGCTCGTATCCGGCCAAAAATGAACAAGAGTTCCGGTATGTGTACTTGAACCAATTTCACGAACAGAATACTGAGGAACGCCTATTTTATATTCCTGTTCGAATTTTTTATTTTCACGACAAACTGTTACGATCAATTTTGAACTCAGGGCATTTACGCAGCTTACACCCACACCATGCAAACCACCGGACACCTTGTAGGTATCTTTATCGAATTTACCGCCGGCATGTAAAACCGTCATTACGATCTCTAAAGCCGATTTTTTTTCTTTTGTATTGATGCCTGTGGGTATCCCACGGCCATCATCCTGCACACTGATCGAATTATCTTCATGGATATTTACTGTAATATTTTTACAATAACCAGCCAACGCTTCATCGATCGAGTTATCAACTACTTCATAAACAAGGTGATGCAAGCCTTTTACACCAATATCACCGATATACATTGCGGGGCGTTTACGTACGGCTTCCAACCCTTCTAAAACCTGTATACTATCTGCTCCATAACTACCGGTTGCAGGACTAACTACATCTTCAATTTCTGTACTCATAAATATGGGAAATTCTCTTTAGGATTATCAAATTTTGCAATCAAGCAAATATAAGCAAAATCAAGGGTTTTCGGTCAAAAAAAGCAATCTTTTATGAGTAGTTATTCATAAGATTTCCACATTGAAAAGTAAAAAATAAAAAATAAAAAAATGCGCCTAAACCCACATGAAAAATTGTGATTTTTTACTTTTTATTTTTTACTTTTTGTTTCTGCTAGAATTAGTACCGTTTGGTGACAAAACTCAACCCCTAAATCGGGAAATTAAAGGTTGATGGCGTATATTTGCATCGAATTTTATCAATGTATCAACAACCACAAGACATATTAAGCATCGCCTACAAACAGCCCATTATGCATGAGCAAATGGAAGTTTTGTTAGATACTAACCGTATCGTTCCGGGTTCTGTTCATTATTCTATCAAACGCTACAAAAAAGAGCCGCAATGGAATATTGAGGATACAGGTATGTTGGTATATCATTACGAGAAAAATAACCCTGCAGAGCATTATTTAGAGCTAAGGTTTTGTGTATCAGGAAATATTTACTGCAGACAAAAACAAACTGAATGCGACTACTGCAAATTCAACGCCTCAAAAACTTGTGTTGAAAAGGTTGAAAGTGTAGATGTATTAAGTTTCAGTTTCAAACCTTCTTACCTAACACAATTTGTAAAGGGGAAGAAGAATACAAATGTTTCGGATGAAGTATTAGCATTTACGCACCAAACTTCTTTTTCTAAAATGTTACCATTGTGCGGTAAAACAAGAATGGCCATCGAAGCATTATTGAACCATACTTATACGGATACTTTAGAAAACATTTTCATCAACGCGCAAACACAAATTCTGTTATTATATAGCATGGATTGTATGTTAGGCGGAGAAAAAGAAGAAGTATTTACTTGTAAATTTTTAGCGAATGAAGAAGACAGAGAAAAAATAATAAAAGCAAGAGAAGTTTTATTGCAGCATATCGGCGAACCTTTGACCATTAAGGCACTTAGCAAAAAAGTTGCTATCAACGAATGTTATTTAAAGAAAGGATTTAAAGAATTATTCGGCACTACTATTTTCGATTTTTATCAAAGTCAGAGAATGGAACATGCTAAATATTTATTGTACGATAAAGGATTAAGCGTAACGGAAGTTTCATTGATGTTGGGTTACTCTTCTATCTCGCATTTTTCTACAGCGTTTAAAAAACACACAGGCATTAAGCCTTGTGAATTATTACTTCATTAATTGAGTTTCAGGGTTTAATTTTATAGGTCCCGATTTATTTCGGGGCTTTTTTATTTCTGAGGTATTAGACGCTGAACTTATTTTATACTTATTGGTCTTAACTTTTTAATTTTTACTTTTGGCAACATGTCATCCAATCAAATTCCGCTAGCAGAACGCTTGCGGCCATCTTCATTAAACGACCTTGCCGGTCAGCAACACCTAACCGGCAAAGGGAGCATTTTGCGCACCGCCATTGAACATGGCAAAATTCCCAGCATGATCTTATGGGGACCGCCGGGAGTTGGCAAAACAACTATCGCTAATATTATTGCGCAAACGTTACAGGTTCCCTTTTACACATTAAGTGCTATCAGCAGTGGTGTAAAGGAAGTACGCGAAGTAATTGAAACAGCCAAAACACAACAAAATGCAATTTTATTTATTGATGAAATTCATCGTTTTAATAAAGGTCAGCAAGATGCATTATTGGGTGCGGTAGAAAAAGGCATTATTACATTGATCGGTGCCACAACAGAAAATCCTTCTTTCGAAGTAAATAGTGCCTTGTTAAGCAGGTGCCAGGTGTATATTTTGAAACCGTTGGATGAAATGGATCTGGTAGCATTATTACGCCATGCTATTGAACAGGATGAAATACTACAAACAAAAAAAATAGAGCTAAAAGAAACGGACGCTTTAATTACGATCTCAGGAGGTGACGCAAGAAAATTATTGAATTTGTTAGAACTGGTGACAAATACGCTGGGTGACAATATTGTCATAACAGATAAAGCCGTGATGGAAATTGCTCAGCAAAGAATTGCTATCTATGATAAAAAAGGCGAACAACATTACGATATCATTTCAGCATTTATAAAATCTATTCGCGGCAGCGATCCTAACGGTGCCGTGTACTGGCTGGCAAGAATGATCGAAGGTGGCGAAGATGTAAAATTTATCGCAAGACGTTTACTAATATTGGCAAGTGAAGACATTGGCAATGCCAATCCAAATGCATTATTATTAGCCAACGCAACTTTTGATGCTGTAAATAAAATTGGGTATCCTGAATCAAGAATAATTTTATCGCAATGTGTTACTTACTTAGCTACATCAGCAAAAAGTAACGCATCATATGTTGCCATCAACGATGCTATCGCAGCTGTGCAAACACTTGGTGATTTGTCTGTTCCATTGCATATTCGCAATGCACCAACCAAACTCATGAAGAATCTGAATTACGGAAAAGATTATGCGTACTCACATAATTATGAAAACAATTTTCAAGCACAGGAATATTTACCAAAAGAACTAAGCGGAAAAGCATTTTATAATCCCGGTAAAAATGCAAGAGAAGAAGAACTGCGGAAATTTTTAAAACAATTATGGAAGGAGAAGTATGGCTATTAAAATAAGAATAATAATTACTCTCTTTTTGCTGGTAACCGGTGCAAATTTATTTGCACAGAATGATAACGCCGTATATTTTAAGTGGGGCACCAAACCAAATAGGGATAAATTTTATCAAAATATTATTGCTCATGCTATTAATAAGAACCTCACGTTAGCATTAACAGACTCTACTGAAGATAAATGGGAAACAGGTTTGTCGTCAATGGAACTAATACAATACAGATCTCCTTTTACTGATAAACGTATTGGCTATGCTTGTAAGTTGATGGATAAAGAAAGTATTGATTTTCAAACAACGTTGTTACAAACAATATACTCTCTCTACCCAAAAGAATATACCCGAAAAATAAAAGATGTCTTTTTGCACGCAACTGATAGCAAGATCTTAGCGATCTGTGCAGAATATTTATATAGAGCAAAGGCTATCAAACCAGAGGAAATCAAAACAGCTGCACTTAAATTAAATCCAAACTACAAATACGTAGATGTAACATTAAAAATGTTAGTTGAGAGCAAAGAGAACGTTCCTGCCAAAAACTGGGATAAAATGTTACGTGACATCTTTAATAAAAAATTCCTTCGTGGCAATACGATCGTTTATTCTTTTCAAAGAAAAAATCGCGATTATACCGGCATTACAATAATCAGAGATGGCAAGGGAAATTTCATGCTGGATAATAATAAAAAGATAATTGCCATACCGCAGTTTGCAAGAAGTTTGAGTAATCTTCCGTTTTATCTTAGTAATGGTAATACGCCACAAGGAATTTTCAGAATGCAAGGTACCGATGTTTCACAAAGCAGTTTTATCGGGCCAACACCCAATATCCAATTAGCAATGCCTTTTGAATTGAGTGTACGTAATTTTTTAAATGTTCCATATATTAAAGATTCTGTATGGAATGAGGCACAGTATAAAAAATTATTACCTCCAAGCTGGCAGGATTATTTCCCGATATACCAAACTTTTTATGCGGGGAAAACAGGTCGTACAGAGATCATTGCGCATGGCACTGCCATGGATCCTAAATATTATAAAACCAAGATCTATTATCCATATACACCTACAGAAGGTTGTTTATGTACCAAAGAAATCTGGAGCGAAGATGATGGCAAACGCGTAGTAAGTGATCAGCAGACTTTAATCAATACATTAAAGGCTAGCGGCAGTGAAAATGGTTATTATATCGTAATAGAAATTGATGATCAGAAAAAACCTGTCACAATCGAAGAATTACTTCCTTATCTTAAAAATTAGAAAATATTTTCTAATTTTAGTTGAATTCATATCCACCCTATAAAATGTAAACTATTATTATGCTTCCCATCGAACGCAATGAAATTTTTGATTTAGCTTATCGCTTTGTTACCGAGACAAACGAAAATATTTTTCTTACCGGAAAAGCGGGTACAGGTAAAACAACTTTCTTAAAATACTTAAAAGATAACTGTACAAAAAACATTGTGGTGGCAGCGCCAACAGGTGTAGCAGCTATTAATGCAGCAGGTGTTACTTTACATAGTTTATTTCAGTTGCCCTTCCATCCTTTTGTTCCTACACATGTTCAGAAAAATGAGTTGATCTCTAAAATAAGATACAACGGTCAGCGCCAGCAATTACTTCGCAGAATGGAATTATTGGTGATCGATGAAATAAGTATGGTTCGTTGCGATGTAATGGATGCTATTGATACTATTTTAAGAAGTGTCCGCAGAAATCATGATACTCCTTTTGGTGGCGTACAATTATTATGTATTGGTGATTTGCATCAGTTACCACCTGTAGCAGGCAATCAGGATTGGAGCATTCTACAAGAGTACTACGAATCACCTTTCTTTTTTGATAGCATGGCTGTTAAAGAACAACAGCCCTTATTAATTGAATTAGATAAAATATATCGCCAGAAAGAAGATTCGTTTGTTGCACTACTCAATAAAGTGCGCAGCAATAATATGACGGAAGATGATTATGCAGATCTTCATCTTCGTTACAATCCTACATTTAGTCCGTTGGCTGATGAAAAATATATTACGCTATCATCGCACAACAAACAAGCAGATCTTATTAATCAGGAAAAGTTAGAAAGATTATACACCACCGCATTCACTTACAAAGCAGAAGTTGAAAATGATTTTGCAGAAAATATGTATCCTGCAGAAGCGGCACTTATTTTAAAAGAAGGCGCACAGGTTATGTTTTTGAAGAACGACAATATAATGAAGCGTTACTTCAATGGAAAAATTGGCGTTGTAAAAAGATTGGAAGATGATGAAGTAATTGTAGAATGCGATGGATTAGAAATTAATGTAGCTAAAGAAACCTGGGAAAACTCACGTTACGTCTTAAACAGAGAAGATGGTAAACTGGAACAGGAAACATTGGGAACATTTACACAATACCCATTAAGATTAGCCTGGGCAATTACTATTCACAAAAGTCAGGGGTTGACATTTGAAAAAGTAATGATCGACGCCGGAGCAGCTTTTAGCAGCGGACAAGTATACGTTGCATTAAGCAGGTGTACAAGTTTAGGTGGCATTGTTTTAACTTCTAAAATATCCGCAGCTTCCATTCATAGCAATGATAAAGTGATCAGAGGTCAGCAAACATTAACGCACAAAGGTTCGTTATCGGAAAGATTTGCAGGAGCAAGACAATTATTTACACAACAGTTATTGGAAGATATTTTTTCTTTTAATGATATTGAAATGGCTGCCAATCTTGTGGCACATCATGTTAAACAGCACGCCGATAAATTTAATAAAGAAGCTGTTGAATGGACTGAAGGTTTAAAACAGCAATTGGCAGCCGAAAAAAGTGCAGGTGTAAAATTTGTCGGACAGATATACTCTTTAATGCGTGATGAAGCCATCATTGAAAAGAATGCTGCTCTACAAAAAAGGATCAATGATGCAGCAAATTATTTTGCACCGAGATTTACCGCACATCAGCAAGCTGTTCAAAATAACACTTTGGTAACCGAACATAAAGAAGCCGCAACGATTGTAAATGAACATTTACTACAATTACTTACATCTCTCAATTCAACCAATTATTATTTGCAGTTTTGTAAAGAACCTTTTTCTGTTACTACTTATTTGCAACATAAGTTAAAAGCAGGCTTGCCTCGCTTAAGTATTAATTGTTACGCTACCACTAAGAAATCAAGTATTGATACGCCGAATGCTGAATTGTATGAAACACTAAAACGCTGGCGGGATATTATTGTAGATGAAACAAAAAGCCCCATCTACATGATCGCTAATCAATCTACTTTAAAAGAGATCAGCACTTATCTTCCTTTAAATAAAAAAGACTTGTTGTACATCACAGGTTTTGGAAAAGCCAAAGTAGATAAATACGGAGATGATGTAATAGAAATGGTAGAAGGTTATTGCAGTCGCCACGATATTGAAACGAATATGTCTGCGCTAAAACAAAAAGTGTTACAAGCCAAAGCAAAATAATGAAACGGGATATTACCGCCAGAGCCGATATAGAAAATTTGATCGATACTTTTTACACCAAAGTAAAAGTAGACAAAACCATTGGTTTTATTTTCAATGACGTAATGAAAGTAAATTGGGAACACCACACACCAATCATTGTTGATTTTTGGGAAACATTATTGCTCGATCATCCTGTGTACAATAAAAATGCGATGGCGGTACATTATGATATCAATAAAAAAGTGCACTTGCAAAAAGAGCACTTTGATCAATGGATATATTTATTTACAACTACGGTTGATGAATTATTTGAAGGGAAAATTGCAGAGTTGGCAAAGACAAGAGCAAAATCAATTGGTAGCATTATGTTACTTAAGATGACTGCCACAACCTAGTCTGACGAGGCTCCGTCTGACTAGGTTAGTTTACTCACCGTTAATATAATTGTCAGACGGAGCCCGTCAGACAATTATATTAACTCAGCTTTTAAATATTTCCCCGTAAAACTTTCTTTCACTTTCGGTAATCCTTCCGGCACACCTTCATACAAAACCAAACCTCCGCCATCACCACCTTCCGGACCAATATCAATAATATGATCGGCAACTTTTATTACATCCATATTATGTTCAATTACCAAAACCGTGTTTCCCTGATCAACTAATTTATTCAGCACATCTAACAAGTGTTGAATATCCTGAAAATGCAAACCGGTTGTTGGCTCATCTAGGATATAAAATGTTTTGCCGGTAGCTTTTTTTCCTAACTCTGTTGATAGCTTAACGCGTTGTGCTTCACCGCCACTTAAGGTTACAGCACTTTGTCCGAGTGTTATATAACCTAAGCCTACATCTTGCAATACTTTTATCTTTCTAAAAATAAAAGGTACTGCCGAGAAAAATTCTACTGCTTCATCCACCGTCATGTCCAACACATCGCTGATCGATTTTCCTTTGTAGCGAATTTCTAATGTTTCTCTATTGTAGCGTTTGCCATTACATTTTTCACAATGCACGTGTACATCCGGTAAAAAATTCATTTCAATTACGCGCATACCGCCACCTTCGCAAACTTCGCATCTTCCGCTTTTTACATTGAAAGAAAAACGCCCCGCAGTATAGCCACGGATCTTCGCTTCGGGTACTGCAGCAAATAATGTTCTGATATCCGTAAAGAATCCACAATATGTTGCAGGATTACTTCTTGGCGTACGACCAATTGGGCTTTGATCAATTTCAATTACCTTATCAATAAATTCCAATCCTTTTATACCACTATATTCCAGCGGCAATACTTTTGAGTTGTAGGCATGAGCACTTAATAATGGATATAGGGTTTCATTGATCAAAGTAGATTTTCCACTACCACTCACGCCTGTTATCAATATTAATTTTCCTAAAGGAAATTGTACACTTACATTTTTTAAATTATTCCCTTTAGCTCCATTTAATTCCAGCACATGTCCATTTCCTTTTCTTCTTTCTTTCGGTACCACAATACCTTTTTTGCCATTAAGATATTGTGCCGTATCTGAACCTGATGCCAACACTTCTTTCGGTGTTCCTTGTGCAACAATTTCTCCGCCATGCTTCCCTGCGTTCGGACCGATATCTACTAAATAATCAGCAGCCATCATAATATCTTTATCATGTTCTACTACTAAAACACTATTGCCAATATCACGCAAGTTTTGCAATGCACCAATCAATCGCTGGTTATCCCTTTGATGTAAACCGATGCTCGGTTCATCCAGTACATAGGTAATTCCCTGCAATTGCGAACCTATTTGTGTAGCAAGCCGAATACGTTGAGACTCTCCACCACTCAACGTTTTAGAACCTCTGTTTAAACTTAGATACGTTAATCCTACATCTAACAAAAACTGTAAGCGTTCGCGTATTTCTTTCAGCACATCTTTGGCAATAATATTTTGTTTGTTGCTTAGTCGTTTTTCAATCCCTGCAAAACGAACCATCAGCTTATCTAAATTCAAACCACTCAATTCAGAAATATTTGCTTCATCTATTTTAAACCAAAGACTTTCTTTTCTCAATCTTGCGCCATTGCAGGAAGTACATTTTTTCAATTCCATGTAATCCTGTACCCATTCTTTTAATGATTCGTTGCTTTGTGTAGAAGTAAACCAACGCTTCAACATCGGAATGATCCCTTCGTAACTTCCTGTGTACGCATCAGGAATTGTTTCATCTTCCATATCTACATCAAAACTTCCTTCCGCATTTTCAGTTCCGTATAAAAGTAAATTCAATTGTGTGGCAGATAAATCTTTTATTGGTTTACCCAGATCTATCTTATTTTTTTTAGCGAACTGTACTACTTGCTGATACACACTTGAACTACGTTCTTCACCCAATGGTGCAATACCCCCCTCTTTTACACTCAACGTTTTATTAGGAAGAATTGCATCTAAACTTATCGTATACACATCGCCTAAGCCTTTACAAACCGGACAGGCACCATAAGGTGAGTTAAATGAAAATGCATTCGGCGAAGGTTCTTCATAACTAATGCCTGTGTCTTCACACATTAACAGCTTACTGTATTGAACTACTTTATCGTCATCGTTGATCAATAAAAACATTAAGTCTTTCCCAACCTGTAAAGTTTTTTGTACACTCTGACTTAACCTAACTTTCATATCTGTCGTAACCGCTAATCTATCCACCACCACTTCTATATCATGGATCTTGTAACGGTCAACCTGCATTTTTTCGGTCAGGTCCTTTACTTCTCCGTCAATTCTAACTTTTAGATATCCTTTCTTACGAATGTCTTCGAAGAGTTCGCGGTAATGGCCTTTTCGTCCGCGGACTAATGGAGCCAACAAACTGATTTTTTTATTCGCAAATTTTTTGAAAATATTATCAACAATCTCCTCTTCACTGAACTTCACCATTTTCTTTCCGGTGTTATAGCTGTAAGCCTCGCCTACTCTTGCATACAACAAACGTAAAAAATCATAAATTTCTGTGATTGTTCCTACTGTACTGCGTGGATTTTTATTGGTAGTTTTTTGTTCGATAGAAATTACGGGAGACAAGCCTGTTATTTTATCAACATCGGGACGTTCCATATCGCCCACAAACTGACGTGCGTATGCAGAAAAGCTCTCCATGTAACGGCGCTGTCCTTCATTATAAATAGTATCAAATGCCAGCGAAGATTTTCCACTGCCACTAACGCCCGTAAATACAACTAATTTATTTTTAGGAACTTTAATATCAATATTTTTTAGGTTGTGCTCCCTTGCGCCAAATACCTCAATAAAATCGTTTGAATTTGTTTGCTCCGCAGGAGTTTTTTTTACTTTCGCCATTATGTTTTCTCTGCTATAAAGATACGAAAAAATTATGCCGTTATTTTTAGCTTTTCTTTGTCATTCTGAGCGAAGCAAAGACTCTAATTCCCCTTAATAGTATTACCATTTATATGCCCGCAAATAGTTATTCCGAAAGCGTTACAGCTTTTTTCGTAACCTTTAAAGTATATATACCACCTTCTTTTAAAGCGTAGTTTGCTGTATCATGACTTACAGGAAAATTATAGCAAACGGGATAATCATATTCTTTTACAATATCGCTGATCGCTTCATAAACAGTTTTGCCGAATGGTCGCTCTGTATCTTTCATTTCTGTAAACCCGCCAATGATCAATCCTTTAAGTTGATCTAATTTTCCGCTACGCTTTAGTTGATAAAACATTCTGTCAACACCATAAATGTATTCAGCGATATCTTCAACAAATAATATTTTGTTTTTTGTGTTGATGTCTGATGGCGTACCAATTACATTTACCAGCAATGATAAATTACCACCGATCAATTCTCCCGTAGCCGTTCCAATTTTATTTAATGGATCAATAGCACAATTATATTTTGCTTTTTTACCGATCAAAGCTTTATGCAAAGATTCTATAAATTCCTTTTCATTGTTAAACGCGCTTGCCATTGGTGCATGTAAAGAAGCTACTTTTATTTTACTGTTTAAGTGCGCATGTAAAACTGTAATATCACTAAACCCAATGATCCATTTTGGTTTGCGTTTAAATTTGGTAAAATCTAACTGGTCAATAATTCTTCCGACACCATATCCTCCACGTCCACATAAAATAGCGTTGATACTTTCATCGTCCAGCATTGCCTGTAATTCATTCAGCCTTTGCTCGTCTGTTCCGCTAAAATAATTATCGGAATCACTTCCCAAGGTTTTACCAACCATCACATCAAAGCCCCATTGCTGCAAGGTTTTAATACAGGTATCTGCTTTACTTTTTACTGTATATCCAGCAGGACAAGTAATCCCGATGGTATCTCCTTTCTTTAAATATGGTGGAATTTTTATCATAATATCTTCTATCGAATTTCTGTCAGACTTGCTGAATTACCATTGACTGTTAATTGATGTTGCACGCTATATTTTAATGCGAAATTATTTTTTTGGTGTCCCACAGGAAAATCAAAGCAAACCGGATAATTATATTCTTTTATTTTTTCCAGAACGATCTCTTCCAACGTTCTGCCAAATTCTTCGTTGGGATCATCGGGTTTTAATTTAAATCCGCCAATTATCAAACCCTTTAGTTGTGCTAACTTTCCTGTTCGTTTTAAGTTCCATAACATTCTATCAATGCTGTACATATATTCATCCGTATCTTCTATAAATAATATTTTCCCTTTGGTGATAAGGTCACTTTTTGTTGCAGCTAGTGTTTCAAGTGTTTTTAAATTCCCGCCAACCAACGCTCCTGTTCCGATACCTGTTTTATTATTTACATTTATTGAGGCTGCGTATTGCATTTTTTCTCCCAGCAAACATTTACGAATTGATTCGATCGTTTCAATTTGCAACGACTCTGCTTTACTCCAATCTTCCGGAAAACTATTGCACATTTTTGAATGTAAAGAAGCTATACCGTAATTACGATTGAGATGCGCATGCAAAACAGTTACATCGCTAAAGCCGATGATCCATTTTGGATGTATTGCAAACTTTTTAAAATCTAATCCATCAATAATTCTTACCGTTCCATAACCACCTCGTGCACTCATGATCGCTTTTACAGATGGATCGTCCATCATTTGTTGCAAGTCTTCTAATCTTTCTGCATCCGTTCCGCCGAAACTAAAATCTTTTTCGCCAATCGTTTTGCCAACCTTTATTTGAAAACCCCATTCTTCCATTTTATTAATGGCAGGCTGAATGCCTGCTACCGAAATAGAACCGGCCATGCAGCAAATACCGATCATATCCCCTTTTTGTAAATACGGTGGAATAGTCAGCGGAATTTCAGGTTCGCTAAGATCCTTTCCTGTAGCCATTGCAGAGAGTGTAGCGCCCAATGGAACAATAGCAGAAAGGAAATCTTTACGTTTCATAACCTCAATTTACAGAAATTTCGGTATTGGCGATTGATTAGGTATTTTTGCCAACCCCCTAGCCCCCTGAAGGGGGAACAATTAAAGAGTATAAACTAAAATTACTTTCCTTTTAGGAAATAGAATATGGAACCGAAAAGATATTTAATTACTTCTGCACTCCCTTATGCTAACGGCTTAAAGCATATTGGCCATTTGGCCGGAGCTTATTTACCGGCAGATATTTATGTGCGTTATTTGCGTGCGCAGAAAAGAGATGTGGTGTGGGTTTGCGGTAGCGATGAACATGGTGCTGCCATTACCATACAGGCCATGAAGGAGAAAACGACGCCACGTGAGATCGTTGATAAATACCATGCGATTCTTAAAAGCAATATGGCTGATCTGGGTATCTCTTTTGATATTTACCACAGAACTACGTCTCCTATTCATCATGAAACAGCACAGGAATTTTTTACTGCGTTGAATGATAAAGGCGATCTCGAAATAAAAGATTCAGAACAATATTTTGATGTGGAAGCCAATACTTTTTTGGCAGATAGATATATTGTAGGTACTTGTCCGGTTTGTGCCAACCCAAGTGCTTATGGTGATCAATGTGAAAACTGCGGAACGTCTTTGAGTCCTGAGCAATTGATCAATCCAAGAAGTACATTAAGTGGTAATGCTCCAATTAAAAAAGCGACCAAACATTGGTATTTACCATTAGATAAGTACGAAGATTTTTTACGCAAATGGATATTAGACAATCATAAAGAAGATTGGAAAGCAAACGTTTTAGGTCAGTGCAAGAGCTGGCTGGATGCAGGTTTACAACCAAGAGCCGTAACACGTGATCTGGATTGGGGTGTGCAATTACCGGCGAATGTTGAAGGCGGCAAAGGAAAAGTTTTATACGTTTGGTTCGATGCGCCGATTGGTTATATAAGCGCCACCAAACAATGGGCTCTCGATAATAAAAAAGATTGGAAACCATACTGGAACGATAAAGAAACAAAACTTGTTCACTTTATTGGTAAGGATAATATTGTTTTTCATTGCATTATTTTTCCTGTGATGTTGAAAATGTACGGCGATATTTTACCGGATAATGTTCCAAGCAACGAGTTCATGAATCTCGAAGGAGATAAAATGAGCACAAGCCGTGGCTGGAGCATTGAAATGGAAGATTACATCAACGATTTTGTGAAGAAAGAGAACGGTGGCGATATGATGGTGGATGCATTACGTTACTATTTAATTGCAATAGCACCCGAAACAAAGGATAGTGAATTTACATGGAAAGGCTTCCAGGATTCGGTCAACGGTGAATTAGTAGCGATTTTTGGTAATTTTGTTAATAGAGCTTTTGTATTAATGCATAAATTATGTAAGGGGAAAGTACCTCCATTACATCAGGATTTCATTGATGAAAGCGACAAAGATTTATTACAAGAAATCCGCAATTCAAAAATAAAAATCGAGGAATTAATCGAGCAATATAAATTTCGCGATGCATTAACAGCAGTAATTGATCTTTCTAGAAAAGGAAATAAATATCTTCAAGAAAAAGAGCCATGGATTAAAGCCAAAGGTTTACTAGAAGCAAAACCATCTATGAATTTGGATGCTAAAGAAGGGCAACTTCTTGGTTTGCAAGCTCAAATTGATAACTGTTTACATATATGTTTGCAATTAACTGCTAATCTTTCTGTATTCATTAATCCTTTTTTGCCATTTACAGCTAAAAAAATGTGTCACATGATGAAAGTTGTAGACAAAATACTTGAGTGGGAAAATGGAGGAAAATCAAATTTATTAAGTGTTGGATATTCATTGAGAGAACCTCAATTACTCTTTAGAAAAATTGAAGATTCAGAAGTAATAGAACAAATAGATAAATTAAAAACTAAACGAGCTTACAATATGTTAGAAAATATAATAACAGAAAATAAAGAGCCAGTAAAACCTACTGCGGTAGATATAAAAGCTGAAATTCAATTCGATGATTTTGCGAAGATAGATTTGAAAATAGCAACCATCCTTTACGCCGAAAAAGTAGAAAAAGCTGATAAATTATTAAAACTAGAGGTTGACCTTGGTTTTGAAAAAAGAACCATCGTTAGCGGAATTGCCATGCACTTTAAACCGGAAGAATTGATTGGTAAACAAGTTGTAGTAGTTGCCAATCTTGCACCACGTAAAATGAGGGGTATTGAAAGTAATGGAATGATATTATTGGCTGAAGATGCTGACGGAAAATTACATTTTGTAAGTCCTGAAAACGTTATTCAGTCTGGATCTGGTGTTAGCTAACCACATATAATTAAAAATATAAAAGCCGCATAAATGATGCGGCTTTTTCGTTTCTATACATGAGAGATCAAACAATTATTTAATACAAAAATTTGTTCGCAATTATATTGGAATAAACTAACTTAGAGTACGAATAGTTGTTTAACTAACCAAATTTGCTATATGTCAAAAAGAATCATTAAAAAGGTCGCTATTCTTGGCAGCGGCGTTATGGGAAGTCGTATTGCTTGTCACTTTGCCGGCATTGGTTTACAAGTGTTACTATTGGATATTGCACCTAAAGAATTAAATGATATAGAGAAAGCAAAAAACCTCGCGATCGATAATCCAACAGTAAAAAATAGGATTGTCAATGATGCACTAACGTCAACGATTAAAAGCAATCCTTCTCCTGTTTATACATCTGATGTTGTCAAAAGAATTTCAACGGGCAACTTCACAGATAACATGAAAGATATTGCCAATTACGATTGGATCATCGAAGTTGTGGTAGAAAGATTAGATGTTAAACAATCGGTTTTTACAGAAGTTGAGAAATACCGTAAACCCGGCACATTGATCACTTCCAATACATCTGGTATCCCAATTCATTTAATGGCCGAAGGAAGAAGCGATGATTTCAAAAAACATTTTTGTGGCACACACTTTTTCAATCCACCTAGATATTTACGTTTATTAGAAATTATTCCTACACCTTTTACAGATCCTGAAGTAGTTGATTTTTTATTGAATTACGGAGATCTGTATCTCGGTAAAACAACTGTATTGTGTAAAGATACACCGGCATTCATCGCCAATCGTATCGGCGTATTTGGCATCATGGCCATTATGAACGCTATGGAAAAGTTGCAATTGAATATCGATGATATTGAAGCATTAACAGGACCAATCATCGGCAGACCGAAGTCAGCAACATTCAGAACGGCTGATGTTGTTGGTATTGATACGTTAGTTAAAGTAGCAAAAGGTGTGTATGAAAATTGTCCGAAGGATGAAGCAAAAGAACAATTCGTTATCCCCGCCTGGCTAGAAAAAATGATCGCCAACAATTGGCTGGGCGATAAAACCGGGCAAGGTTTTTTCAAAAAGACAAAGAATGCAAAAGGTGAAAAAGAAATTCTTACGCTGAATTTGCAAACGCTTGAATACGACGCAAGACAAAAACCAAGATTCGCCACAATCGAAACAGCTAAACCAATCGAGGATCTAAAATCAAGATTGAAAGCATTAGCAGCCGGACAAGATAAAGCGGGTGAATTTTATCGTCAGTTTCATTATGGTTTATTTTCTTATATCTCTTTTCGTATTCCAGAAATTAGTGATGAATTATATAGAATAGATGATGCAATGATGGCCGGCTTTGGCTGGGAAATAGGTGCCTTTGAAAGCTGGGATGCACTGGATGTTGCAAAAACTGTTGAAGCCATGAAAGCGGCAGGATACAAAGTAGCGCCATGGATCAACGCGATGATCAAAAGCGGTGCGACTTCTTTCTACAAAGTAGAAAATGGCAAACGTTTATATTATGATATTGCAACAAAAAAATACAAAGCAATTCCGGGCGGAGAAGCATTTATTGTGATGAAAAATTTCGAATCAGAAACGGTTTGGAAAAATGCGGCTTGTCGTGCTTACCATTTAGGTGATGATGTTTTAGGATTAGAATGGTACACAAAAATGGGAAGCATCGGTGGTGAAGTTTTAGAAGGCATTCAAAAATCGATCGCGTTAGCAGAAGATAAATACAAAGGCCTAGTAATAGCAAATGAAGGGACTAATTTTAGTGCAGGCGCTAATATCGGTATGATATTTATGTTAGCCATCGAGCAGGATTATGATGAGATCGATATGGCTATAAGACAATTTCAAAACACGATGATGCGCGTTCGTTATTCAGGAATTCCTGTTGTTGTTGCTCCTCATGGATTGGCATTGGGTGGTGCCTGCGAAATGAGTTTACATGCTGATAAAGTTATTCCTGCCGCAGAAACATATACAGGTTTGGTAGAAGTTGGTATTGGCGTGATTCCCGGTGGCGGCGGAACAAAAGAATTTGTTTTAAGAGCTACCGATGAAATGCATCCTGGAGAAGTTGATACACTTACTTTGCAAAATCGTTTCTTAACAATCGCTACTGCAAAAGTAGGAACCTCCGCCTTTGATGCCTACGATTTAGGTATTTACAGAAAGGGCAGAGATATTGTAAGTATTAACCAGGGCAGAAGAATTGCTGAAGCAAAAAAAGCCGTTATCTCATTATATGAAGATGGTTATGTAATGCCAGTACAACGTAAGGATATTAAAGCACTTGGCAGATCTGCATTAGGATTGATGTATGCAGGAATAAACGGTATGTGGCGCGGTAACTACGCAACAGATCATGATGTGGTGGTGGCAAAAAAATTGGCTTACGTAATGTGCGGTGGAGATTTAACTGAACCGTCTTTAGTAAGTGAACAATATTTATTAGATTTGGAAAGACAAGCTTTCTTAAGTCTTTGTGGCGAAAAGAAAACATTGGAAAGAATACAAAGCATTTTAAAAAGCGGTAAACCGTTAAGAAACTAACACAATGAAACAACATTTTCTTTTTCTATCACTAATTGGTATTATTTTATTCTCATCATTTATAAAACCAAAAGTGGCTAAAGAAAATTCTGTTGAATTAATAATTTCTGACTCTACACCTACTGCAACTTCAACAATAAAATTGGATAGCGTTTGGGTAGAAAGTGGGTACGGATGGACGCATCACACTTATCATTGGATTCCCGCTCATTGGCAGGTTACTAAGAAAAAAATAACAGCGTCAAACCCTGCAAAAATTTCAGATTCTACTCAAACAGCAACAGCAGATACAATACAACCTAAACAAACAAAAGTTTGGATAAAAGGTCATCGGGAATTTATACATAATAATTGGGTATGGGTTTCCGGACGTTGGGAAACTCAAACTATGATAACAAAATAATGATGCTCTCTATTTTTTGTTGTCCTTATTTACAAGCTGTTTCAATGCCATTTCAATTGAAGGATATAAAAAAGCAAATCCTGTTTGTTTTATCTTCTCACAACTAACTGTTGCACTTTTCAATACTTCAATACTTCTGTCACCTAACATTATTTTTAAAATAAATTCAGGTACGTGTGCTGAAATAAAAAAGTTTCCACGCACTTCTTTTGCTAATGTTACTGTCAACTCTTTATTGGTTACAGGTATTGGCGCCACTGCGTTGTACGATCCATGTAAATTATTATTCTCTATCGCATCAATATATAATTTGCACAGATCATCAATATGTATCCAGCTTACAACTTGTTTACCGGTTCCTAAAATACTTGCTACACAAAATTTCAATGGTTTCTTAAATTCAGCTAAAGCACCACCATCATTGCTTAACACAATTCCTGTACGAAGCTTTACCAATCGCTTGCCTAGTTGTTGAACAGGATCTATGCTTTCTTCCCAAAGTCTGCAGGTCTCTCCCAGAAAGCTATTATCGGGTGCGTCTGTTTCAACAAAAGCCTTAACGGGAACTTTATCCGGACCATACCACCCAATTGCAGAAGCACTCACTATAGCTTTTACTTTATTGGAATTATTTTTTAATGTGTCGATAATCAATTCGCTACTTTTTGTACGGCTGTCTTGTATCTCTTTTTTATAGGCATCTGTCCATTTTTTATCTACAACTCCTGCGCCCGCTAAATGTATTATATAATCAGCTTTTTGCACGACAGCAATATCAATAGTTTGTTTGTGAATGTCCCACTCTGCATAACTTATTCCATTTTTTATTAATGGATCATTAGTCGGAAGCTTTCTTGTCAGGACCATTACTTCATATCCTCTTGCCTGTAATTGCTTTGTCAGCGCCTTGCCAACAAGGCCCGTGCCGCCCGTAATTAAAACTGTCTGCATAAATTTTTGTATTAACTACAAGTTATAAAAATGGTTACAATTAAAAGTGTAATTTTAAATACTAAAATTGCTATGGTATGATACGTCAATTTTTTACTATCGGTGTATTATTTTTTCTTCCTATATTTTCTTTCTCGCAAATCATCACTTATTCTGATCCGGTAAAAGATGATGGAAGTAGTAACAACTTCGAAATAGTTGGTAAAGTGAGTGGTAACTTATTGATATTAAAAAATGTACCATCTAATTTCACTTTATCTGTATATGATGATCAGATGAAAATTAAAGAAATAGTGCCTCTTGATTTTTTGCCTGAAAAAGCTTTCAACGTTAATTATATTGCTTACCCCAATTTCATTTACCTCATCTATCAATACCAAAGAAAAAAAACAGTGTATTGTGCTGCTGTAAAACTAGATGCTGATGCAAAGATTTTGACCCAACCTTTTGATATTGACAGTACCGATGTTGGCAATCATGGTAATAAAATATACAAAACTATTTACAGCGAAGACAAGCAAAAGATAATGCTCGTTAAAACACAAAGACAAAACGAGAACTTAACGATCACTACACTTCTTTTAAACGATCAGTTTCAGCCAATAAAAAAAACACAACAAGATCTTTCTTACAACGACGACAAAAGTATATATGGCAATTTCTCGGTAGATAATGATGGGGATATTATATTCACTATGTCGGGGAGAGCGTCGGGGAGAGAGTATTATGATCAATTAAACATTATCACAAAACCTTCTCTGGCAGATAGTTTTACTATAAATAATATCGATCTAAGAGGAAAATATACAGATGATATTCATGTCAAAATTGATAATATAAATAAGCATTATATACTCAATTCATTTTTTTATACTGAGAAAAGAGGTAATACACAAGGCTTCTATGCCGGCACCTGGGATAAACAAACTAACAGTTCCCTTTCAAACCTATTTATATCGATTGGCGATTCTATCAGAATCGCAATAAAAAAGAGTGGCAATAAAAAAGAAGCTTTAAATGATTTTACCTTAAAAAATATCATCGTTAAAAAAGATGGCGGTTACCTGTTAATGGCGGAAGATTATTACGTACAACAATCAGGCGGCAATGGTTTATCGCCATGGGGGTTTGGCTATAGTGCTTTTAATCCTGCCGGTTATAATAATATCCCGATCACAACCTATCATTATAACAATGTATTTGTAATTAGCATCGACAAAAACGGCAACCCGGAATGGAACAATATTATGCCCAAGGAACAATCGGCCTACACTAACGATAATGCCTTATCCTTTGCTATATTTAATTCTGGTGGCGAGATCCATCTATTGTTTAATGAGATAGAAAAAAGAAGTTCGACAACACTATCAGACAAAAGCATTACCGCAAATGGCGATATAAATATAAATGCTGCCATAAAACCTTTGAATAACAGGGATTACGAATTTTTGCCTAGGTTTGGCAAACAGGTAGGATCAAAACAAATTATCATACCATGTACATATCGCAATTCAATTTGTTTTGTAAAGATTGATTATTAAAAGAACGATTTTTTAAAGCAATAATAATTGGGCATTTTTGCAAAGTATAAAAAACTCATTCAACAGCTGTGACAGGAACCTTCAAGGCAAATAATCCATATAACCCCGTTTTACTTTTGGTATACGGAATACTGCTAAAACTTTCCATGTTTTTGTCGCCCGTTATTCCACAAACTCAGCAGACAGATGGCTTTCTTTTTAAAATATTATTAGCCGATCTATCTCCAATCGGGCACGCATTCTCTTTAATTTATCCCCTCATCACTTTTAGTTTATTGTACACGCAAGCAATCAGTTTCAATAAATTAGTGAATGATCATCGCTTAATGCCTAAGCCTAATTATCTAACGGCAATGAGTTACCTGCTCATTACCTCACTTTTTAAGGAGTGGAACGTATTATCTGCACCATTGATCATCAATACACTTTTAATATGGATATGGGCTCGTATGAGTGGGCTGTACAATAACCCCACTCCAAAAACTTCGTTATTTAATATCGGACTAGCTATCGGTATTTCTACTTTTTTTTACTTTCCCTCCATCACTTTTGCGGCCTTGGTTATATTTGGTTTATTAGTTACCGGCAAGTTCAAAGCAACGGATTGGCTAATTGCTTTACTCGGTATTTTAACTCCTTATTATTTTCTATTATCCTGGGCATTTTTAACTGACAGGTTGAAAAAATACAAATTTCCCGGCATCAGTGTAAGTTTACCTCATTTCAATCAGTCAGACTGGGCAATTGCTGCCATTATAATTGTATTATTTGCTGCAGTTGTTGGTGTATTTTTTATACGAAGAAACTTTTTACGTCAGCTAATACAGGCCCGCAAAAGCTGGAACCTTGTATTTATTTATTGTTTCGTGGCTGTATGTATCCCATTTATTAATGCCACACACACCTTTGAATATTGGATATTATGTGCCGTTCCTCTATCCGCATTCATTGCAGCAGCATTTCTTTATCCCAATAGAAACTGGTTCCCTTCAATACTACACTGGCTAATGGTAGCTTTTGTAATTGCTTTCAGCTACTTCGTTCGATAAATTGGGCAGGGATTTGTACCTTTGCGGTAATTATTTTGTTACCGGCTTTTGTGCAAGATTCAACATCATTGTGTTATGCACTTCAGCGGCAATGCAAAACTGAACAGACAAATACATTACTCATAAAATCATACAAATACCATGAAGTTTGGCGTTGTAGTTTTTCCCGGCTCAAATTGCGATAGGGACATGATAGAGGCCCTTAAAGTTGACCTTAAACAAGAAGTAATTGAGCTTTGGCACAAAGACAAAGACATAAGCAAATTCACAACCGACGACTGTATCGTAATTCCCGGCGGTTTTAGTTATGGTGATTACTTGCGCTGCGGCGCCATCGCCAAGTTTAGCCTAATGATGCAAAGCGTTGTAGAGTTTGCAAAAAAAGGTGGTAAAGTATTAGGCGTTTGTAACGGCTTTCAAATATTATGCGAAAGTGGTTTATTGCCCGGCGCATTATTACGCAATGCTCACCAACAATTTGCCTGCAAGAATGTATTTATAAAAGAAACCGCTGCTGAAGGTGGACTACCATTAAAAATTCCTATTGCGCACGGCGAAGGAAGATACCACGCAGATACTGCAACATTAGAGCAACTAGAAATGCACCGCCAGATAATTTATCGTTATTGTGATGAAGCGGGAGAGATCACTGCTGCAGCTAATCCTAATGGCGCTATTCACAACATTGCAGGTATCTGTAATAAAGAAAGAAATGTATTCGGCATGATGCCTCATCCTGAAAGAGCAAGTAACGAAGCCTTAGGTAATAAAGACGGATTAAAAATATTTGAGCACTTGTTTCAAATTTGTTAAAAGCGGTTGATTTGGTAGTAGCGGAAAACTAATCATCTGCTGCATCCGTAACTTTATCAAAACAAAACAAGCATGAAGAAAATAATACTGGCACTAACACTGGTTATAATAGCAGGTGCAGTTAAAGCGCAATTTACCGTTACAGGAGCTGCGCCCACAGCACCTGCGGTTACATGGTCATTCTCTTCAAAAAAGATAGCAGAAAAAACTTACGAGTTACACATGACCGCGACTATCATTAGCGGTTATCATTTATATGCCCAGGTAAACAATGCTGAAGGCCCTGTTCCTACAACATTTACATTCGTAAAAAATCCATTGCTTGAATATACAGGTAAAGTAAAAGAAGTGGGAAAGCTTGTTTCAAAACTAGAGCCGGTATGGGGTTTTAAAGTAAATTATTTCCAGGATAAAGTAGATTTTGTACAGATAGTAAGATCAAAAGTTGCAGCAGTTGTTGATGCAAAAGGCATTGTAAATTTTATGGTTTGCAACGACAAAAGATGCTTGCCACCAAAGGACGTTAACTTTGATATTAAAATAGGCGGCAACTAATTTTAATTTATTAAGTCCTGAAAACAGGGCTTTTTTATTCCCCAAACTTTACAGCTCATGAAGCATCTCTTCTATTCTTTTATACTATTATTTTTATTCGCATCAACACAATGTGCAAATGCACAAACAGCAAAACCTGTATGGAAATTTTCTTCTTCAAAAGATAACACAGGAAACATTGTTCTTAATATACAAGCAACAATCCCTAATGGTACCATCATTTATTCTAACACCAATAAAACTGATCTACCATTAACTACATTCGATTTTGATAGCAGTATTGCCAACAAAATAACCATCGTTTCAACAAACGAAAAAGGTGAATTAAAAAAGAAAGATGCACAGTTGGATGCCCAAGTAAATTATTTTGAAAAAACATTGGGCATCGATCTTACGCTACAAATAAAAGGCGATCTGCCATATATCAAAGGTCATGTAAACTATATGGCTTTTGATGGAAAAGAATTTATAGGCCCCGAACCTGTAGAGTTTTATCTAAAAAAACAAACTGATGGAACCTATACCGGCGGAGAGTTTCAGCTGACTCAGGCAAAAGGAGATGAATTATTATTATCAACTGTTGATCTGAATAATCCCATCAACAATTGCGGCATCGGAAAAACTACAGAAACACATACCGGTTTATTTACCATTTTTATTTTAGGATTTTTGGGTGGTCTTTTGGCATTAATTACGCCATGCGTTTTTCCGATGATACCATTAACAGTTTCTTTTTTCACAAAAAAAACAGATAAGTCAACAGGCGTTCGTCATGCTGTTTTGTATGGCCTGTTTATCTTCTTAATTTATATATCGTTAAGTATTCCGTTTCATATTGCAGGTGGCGTGAACAAAGAAATCTACAATAATATCTCTACTAATATTTACCTCAATCTTACATTCTTTATTGTGTTTGTGGTCTTTGCCATTTCATTCTTTGGTTATTTTGAAATTGTATTGCCGGCAAGTGTTGTCAATAAAACGGATTCAAAAAGCAGCAAAAGTTTTATCGGTATATTTTTTATGGCGCTGACATTAGCCATTGTGTCTTTCTCTTGCACCGGACCAATATTGGGATCTTTATTAGCAAGCACAGCATCAGGCGGTGCGTGGCCATTAACGGCAGGACTAGCAGGATTTGGTTTTGCATTAGGTTTGCCTTTTGCATTATTTGCGATGTTTCCGCAATGGCTCTCTTCATTACCACGCTCGGGCGGATGGTTAGATACAGTGAAGGTTACACTAGGTTTTATTGAATTGGCGCTAGCAATCAAATTCTTCTCAAATGCTGATCTGGTAGCTCATTGGGGTATTTTAAAAAGAGAAATATTTTTTGCGATATGGATCATAATAAGCCTGTTCAGTTTTGCTTATTTAATAGGTTGGTTCAGTTTTAAAAAACAATATACCAAGCCGGCAATCACTTTTGGAAGAAGAATAGCAGCCTTTATATTTTTAGCATTTGCATTGTATTTATTACCGGGGTTAACCAATACAAAATATGCAAGACTTAGCCTGGTAAGTGGTTTCCCGCCATCAACCTGCTATAGTATTTACAGTCAGCCTGTGAATTGTGATGAACCATTAAAAGATTATTTCGAAGCTGTAAAACTGGCCAAAGCAGAAAATAAACCCATCATGATAGACTTCACCGGTTATGCCTGTGTGAATTGCAGAAAGATGGAAGAAAATGTTTGGCCCAACCAAAAAGTAAAAGAGTTGATGGATAATTATATCCTTGTATCGTTGTATGTTGATGATAAAAGATCGTTACCAATTGATCAGCAGCTTTTATACAAAACAAAAGACGGCATTAAAAAAAAGATAATAACCGTTGGCGATAAATGGGCAACTTTTGAATCGGAAAATTTCAATGCAGTTTCTCAGCCATTGTATGTGTTGCTTTCGCCTGATGGTAAGTTATTAAATCCTCCGGTTGGGTATACGCCTGATGCAGATGAATATGCAGAATGGTTGAAATGTGGACTGGAGGCTTTTAAAAAGTAAATCACCCATTGTTATCCGACAAAGTCAGGATCCCAATGGGTGAAATAAGATTGTAGCAAGTTTTTTAAAGTAGATTTTTTCTTATAAGGCTATTTGTTTTTCATTCATCATTCTGCGTAAGTTAATTAAGCCATAACGCATACGGCCCAGCGCAGTATTTATATTGCATTTTGTCAATTCAGCGATTTCTTTAAAGCTCAAATCAGCATAATGACGTAAAATGATCACTTCTCTTTGATCTTCAGGAAGCTGATCGATCATTTGTCTTACTTTGTCATTTGTCTGATTTTGCATCATTTTACCTTCAGCATTAGCATCAGAGAAGTTCAATACTTCAAAAATGTCGTAATCATCGCTGGTTTTGATAGTAGGTATGCGCTTTACCTTTCTGAAATGGTCTACACAAAGATTGTGTGCAATGCGAAGTGTCCAAGGCAGGAATTTACCTTCATTAGTGTAACGGCCAGCTCTAAGCGTGTCATTTACTCTAATAAATACATCCTGAAACAAATCTTCGGCAAGGTATTTGTCTTTTACTAACAAATAAATAGATGTGTAAATGCGGTCTTTGTAACGATTTACAAGGGTTGAGATTGCGTCAAAATCCCCTTCCATGTAAAGGTGTACCAATTGTTGGTCTGTGTAATTAGTTAGGCATTTCATAAGCTTTACAATTTTTTAGTTTAGGACTGTTGTTACAGAATCTAAAAGAAAAAACATAACGTGCAGGTCTAATTCAAGATATAGGCGTTAGCTTTTTGGTTTAGGTTAATCTTCTAAATGAAAGTTAGTTAAAATTTTTAACAATCCAAATTTTTTTAACATTATTTTTCAATGTTGGAACAATATCTTTTTTTTAGGTTGATCCATCCTTTTTTATTATATTAACTAATCCGGTTTGGATTAAATTTGTACTATTATAATGAAGGAAAAAACAGCCATTAAACCAAAACAACCCCCTCCAACAACGTCTGTTGACGGTATATTAATAAAAGGCGCCAGGGTACATAATTTAAAAAATGTAACGGTTACGATCCCACGAAACAAACTGGTGGTAGTTACGGGCGTATCCGGTTCCGGAAAATCATCTTTAACAATAGACACTTTATTTGCCGAGGGCCAGCGTCGCTATGCCGAGAGCCTGAGTGCGTATGCCCGCCAGTTTATGCAACGCATGAATAAGCCGGATGTAGATTTTATTAAAGGCCTTTGCCCAGCCATTGCCATCGAACAAAAAGTAATTACTCGTACCCCAAGAAGTACGGTTGGCAGTATGACGGAAGTATACGATTACATGCGTTTATTATATGCCCGTGCAGGCAAAACTATTTCGCCCGTTAGTGGCCGTGAGGTTAAAAAAGATGACGTAACAGATGTAGTAAAAGCTATAGGCAATTTAAAAGAAGGCGATAAGGTTTTATTATTGGTTCCCTTTAAGCAACACGCCAACAGGGATGCTAAAGAAGAATTGAACATTTTATTGCAAAAAGGATTTTCGAGGATATATATACAAAATGGCGAAATAATAAGAATAGAGGATGCGATAGAAGATAAGGATCTGCTAAAAAAACTTAGCACTCAAAACTTAAAACTTAAAACTTTTCTGTTGGTTGATCGATTAGTTGTAAAAGATTTTGATGAAGATGATAAACACCGCATCAGCGATTCTGTAAATACCGCGTTTTATGAAAGTGAAGGCGAAATGATGCTGGAAATAAACAGCAAAACAGTACTCCATTTCAGTAATAAATTTGAACTGGATGGCATACAATTCGAGGAACCTGTCCCTAATCTATTTTCTTTTAATAACCCTTATGGCGCCTGCCCTACCTGCGAGGGCTTTAGCCAGGTTTTAGGCATAGATGCCGACTTGGTTATACCAAACAAGCAATTAAGCGTTTATGAGGGCGCAATTGCCCCCTGGAAAGGTGAAAAACTGGGTTTATGGAAGGAACGCTTCATAAAAGCAGCTAAAAATTTCGATTTTCCTATCCACAAGCCGATTATCGACCTTACAAAAGAGCAATATGCCGTTTTATGGGAAGGAAATAAGCATGCTTATGGCATTGATGACTTTTTTAAAGAGGTTAATCAAAATTTATATAAAGTCCAATACCGCGTTTTATTAAGCAGGTATAGAGGTAGAACGCTTTGTCCAGATTGTAAAGGTTATCGCTTACGCAAAGAAGCACTATATGTACAAGTTGGCGGAAAACACATCGGGGAATTATGCGAGTTGCCGGTCAAAGATCTGCAAACTTGGTTCGATAAATTAAAACTAAGTGTCTACGATGAACAATTAACCAAAAGGATCTTGACAGAAATTCATCATCGCCTTAAAACATTACTAGATGTTGGCCTTGGCTATCTTACTTTAAACAGGTTGGCCAACTCACTAAGTGGCGGCGAGAGCCAGCGTATACAATTAACACGCAGTTTAGGTAGTAACCTTACTAATTCATTATATATTTTAGATGAACCCAGTATTGGCTTACATAGTCGTGATACTGAACGTCTGATAAATGTATTGAAAGAATTAAGAGATCTGAATAATACCGTAGTTGTTGTAGAACACGATGAAATGATGATGAGAGAAGCTGATTATATTATTGACATGGGACCATTAGCAAGTCATTTAGGTGGAGAATTAGTTGCAGAAGGAAATTATGATGAGCTGATAGCTAATCCAAAAAGCTTGACGGGTAAATATTTAAAAGGTGAATTAAAGATTGAAGCGCCACAAAAATTACGCAAATGGAACAGCAGTATTATTGTTGAAGGTGCCAGACAAAACAATTTAAAAAACATCACGGTAGAATTTCCATTAAACGTATTCTGCGTTGTAAGTGGTGTTAGCGGAAGCGGCAAAACAACTTTAGTAAAACAAATTCTGTATCCTGCCCTGCAGAAAATAAAAGGAGAAATTGTTGAGAAGGCCGGCATATTTAAAGCGATAACCGGCGACATAGAATCTATTTCGCAAATAGAAATGGTGGACCAAAATCCTATTGGTAAATCATCAAGAAGCAATCCTGTTACATATATCAAAGCGTATGACGAAATAAGAGAGTTATTCAGTAGTCAGCCTTTGAGCAAAATGCGCGGATTTTTACCTAAACATTTTTCTTTTAATGTTGATGGCGGAAGATGCGATGCTTGCAAAGGTGAAGGCGAACAAATTGTAGAAATGCAATTCTTAGCTGATGTTCATTTAACCTGTGAAGTCTGCGGCGGAAAAAAATTTAAAGAAGAGGTTTTAGAAGTTACTTACAACGGGAAAAATATTTACGAAATATTAGAGTTAAGTGTTGATGAAGCCATCGGATTTTTTAAAGACGAAAAAGATGTGGCAAAAAAAATACAACCGTTAACCGATGTTGGTTTAGGCTATATCAAACTCGGACAATCAAGCAATACACTATCAGGTGGTGAAGCGCAAAGAGTTAAGCTTGCTTCCTTTTTAGGCAAAGGAAAATCACAGGGAAATATCTTATTCATTTTTGATGAACCTACAACAGGACTTCACTTTCATGATATAAAAAAATTACTCACTTCTTTTAATGCATTGATAGAACAAGGCCATACCATTTTAGTAATTGAACACAATACAGATGTAATTAAAAGTGCCGATTGGGTAATTGATCTTGGACCAGAGGCTGGTGATATGGGTGGCAATTTGGTATTTGCAGGTAAACCTACTGATCTAAAAAAATGCAAGGAAAGTTATACCGGGAAATTTCTTTAATATTAACCACTGAGACACTGAGGTCACTAAGAAACACTGAGTGCGGATAAGATAAAATATATTAAAAAAGCGATAGTTTAAACTATCGCTTTTTTAATAACAAAACACTCAGTGTTTCTTAGTGACCTCAGTGTCTCAGTGGTTTACCCTACCGTAATCTATCACTCTTCTTCACCAAATTTTCATCCTTATTAATTGCTTGTCCTGCTATAACAAAAAGCAAAATAATAGCTGAATGTAGCATAGATGTTAATGAATAAGAACCTTGTGTAAAAGTTTTCACCTTGCTGTAATAAAGAAATATCAATACAGCTTCTAACAAAATTCCAGCTACGCATAAACGTAATTGCAATACTCTTTGTTTGTATAAAAAAAGAATTACCAATGCTAATAACGAAACTAATGCTGTAATGATCAAAATAGCATTCCCACCTGTTGTACCTGTCAATTGTTGATAGGTGCCATCAGCAATGCTTCCACTATAATAAGGTAATTTAAAAGTTAAAAAAGCGCAAACAGAGGCTAACAATAACCAAACAGATTGTATTCTTTGGATCATATATTTGAATTTAGATTAAAAAGTAAAAACCGGTATAATTTACGCCGGTTTTTACTTTTTGGTTTTTATTTTTTACTTAGCGCTTTACTATCCTAGTTCAGGATACAAAGGAAACTGATGCATAAATTCTTTTACTTGCCCTTTAATAGTAGCCAATGCTTTTTCATCATCAGCATTTAATAAAGCTGTATCGATAATATCAACGATGAATGCCATGTGCCCTTCTTTTAATCCACGGGTAGTAATGGCAGGCGTACCTACACGAATACCAGAAGTTACAAAAGCACTTTTATCATCAAAAGGAACCATGTTTTTGTTTAAAGTAATATCAGCTTGTACAAGCGCCTGCTCTGCTTTTTTACCACTGATATTTTTATTGCGAAGGTCGATCAACATTAAATGATTATCTGTACCACCGCTGATGATCTGGTAGCCTTTGCTTGTAAATGCTTTAGCCATTGCCTGTGCATTCAATTGTACTTGTTTTGCATAAGCAGTGTATTCATCTGTCAATATTTCGCCGAAAGCAATTGCCTTGGCAGCTATCACGTGTTGTAACGGACCACCTTGCGTGCCTGGGAAAACAGCCATATCGATAAGGTTACTCATCATACGGGTATTGCCTTTCACATCTTTCAATCCAAAAGGATTCTCGAAATCTTTTTTCATCATGATCACACCGCCACGAGGACCACGTAATGTTTTATGTGTAGTTGACGTAACAAAATGACAATGATCAAAAGGATAAGATAATAATCCTTTAGCGATCAATCCTGCAGGATGCGCAATATCTGCCATTACAAAAGCACCCACTTCGTCAGCTACTTTTCTGATCCTTGCATAATCAATATCACGACTATATGCACTTGCGCCACAAATGATCAATTTTGGTTTAACCGCACGTGCCTGTTTTTCAAGCATATCATAATCAATCAAGCCTGTTTCTTTTACTACTCCATAAAAATGTGGTTTGTATATTTTACCGCTAAAGTTTACGGCAGATCCATGAGTTAAATGTCCGCCCATGCTCAAATCAAGACCTAATATATTGTCGCCGGGCTGTAATATCGCCAGCATTAATGCTCCATTTGCCTGCGCACCGCTATGCGGTTGCACGTTAGCGTACTCAACATTAAAAATCTGTTTTAGCCTGTCGATTGCCAATTGTTCTGTCTGATCAACAATTTCGCAACCTGCATAATATCTTCTGCCCGGATAGCCCTCGGCATATTTATTTGTCATCACTCCACCCATTGCTTCCATCACTTGTAATGATGTGAAATTTTCAGACGCGATCAACTCTAATCCGTGACGTTGACGTTCCAATTCCTGTCTAATTAAATCAAAAACCAATTGATCTCTTTTCATGTTTTTTAAATTATGCGCAAATATACAAACGCTCCATTAAATAGTAAGCCGAATTGAAGAAATGTAAGATGTTTGATGTACGACGTACGATGTGATACAGCCACAAATATTCCAACAATTTTTATAAAGTCATCACATTAAGAGAAAACGCATTCAATTCATAAGACTTCTCAAAACATCGTACGTCGTACATCAAACATCGTATATCGGCTGCTTTTTAGCTAAAATTCCCTATTTTCACACCTTGTTACACATCTACTTTACACTAAAAACCCCTTTTGGGGTATTGGCATGAAGGCAATAATCCCCGTTGCGGGCGCAGGCACTAAATTAAGACCGCATACATACACACAGCCAAAGGCGTTAATGCCGTTGGCAGGAAAAACTATCCTGAGTATTATTATTGATCAATTGCATGAAGCAGGCATCAATGATTTTATTTTTATTGTAGGATATCTGGGCGAGAAAATTCAGAATTACGTAAACGCAAAATACCCACATCTTAATAGTCATTTTGTTTATCAAAACGAACGTTTTGGTACCGGGCATGCAATAGACCTGGCCAGTGAAATTGTAGGTGATGATGAAGTTTTTATTGTACTGGGTGATACTATTGCTGAGTATAATGTGAAGGAAGTTTTAGACTCTCCGTTTTCTATGCTAGGCGTTAAAAAAGTAGATGATCCCCGAAATTTTGGTGTTGCTGAAATTGAAGAAGATGGATTTATCAGCCGCGTAGTAGAAAAGCCTGCTATACCAAAAAGCAATATGGCACTTATTGGTATTTATAAAATAAAAGAAACAACAGTCATGTTTTCTTGTCTGCAAAAAATAATAACCAAGGCCAGACAAACACACGAAGAATTGAGTTTAACCGATGCGCTTGAATGTATGATCCAAAGTGGCGCTCAAATAAAATCATTTAAAGTACAGAGCTGGTTTGATTGTGGCAAAAAAGAAAGTCTGCTTGAATCGAACGCGACACTATTAAAAAAATCTGGCAGTACCATTCCTGATATAGGAAAATATGAAAACACCATCATCATCCCTCCCGTTAGTATCGCTGAAGGATGTGATATTAAAAACTCTGTAATAGGCCCTAACGTCGCTATTGGAGAGAACACTATTTTAAATTATACCATCGTAAAAGATTCCATCATCGGTTCGTACTCTAAACTATATGATGTGGTGTTGGATGATTCATTAATAGGAAGTGATACCCAAATTAAAGGAGAGACCCGATCACTGAATATTGGCGATGATACAGAGATCGACCTTGGATAATTATTATATTTGAACAGTTTTATTGTAAATCAACTCATAACAGATGTACTGTATTGTAAAGTTTTTGGTTAAAAAGAAGGCGACTGTATTATTTTTTGTAGTAGCCTTGTTTTCTTTATCTGCTTATGCGCAGCAAATAACACCTTCCCAACAATCACTTAATGCACCATCAGAAAATGCAGGATCTAACTCAAAAAATATCTTTCAGGATCAGAATCAACAACAAATAGAAGCCGGCGCTGATAGAAATAAATTTGAAACTGCCGATCAAAAAAGAAACAGAAACAGCGTTAAAAAAGATACGCTCAATCAAAACAAATACAACCCTAATCAAACATACGGTGCTGATATTTTTGCTAATGCGGCGAACTATGATGTTAGCGAACTATCCACACCACCTTTAGATTATCCGATCGGTGTTGATGATCACATCATTGTCGCTTTATGGGGTGGCGGTGAATATCAGGAAGATTATGTTGTTGCAAGAGATGGTTCAATATTTCCTGCAGGTATAGGTAAAATTACCGTTCAGGGTTTAACGTTTGAAAATGCAAGAGCTATAATTTATGCAAAGTTTAAAAGTTCAGTTCCAGCCTCTACACATATTCAGATAACATTAGGTCAACCAAGATCGATCAATATCAATGTTGCGGGAGAAGTAGCAAATCCGGGACCTGTAACAGTTTCAGCCTTCTCTAATGCATTTAATGTCATTGGCTTGGCAGGCGGTATCACTGAATTCGGAAATTTAAGAAACATACAGGTTAAAAGAGAAGGTAAAGTAATTGAAACACTGGATGTGTATGAATATCTTAACTCAGGCAACATTGGTCAGCATATATATCTGCAAAACAATGATTTTGTATTAGTAACATTCGTTGATAAAAAAATATTGACTACCGGCCCTTTTAAAAGACCAATGTATTATCAGTTAAAGAAAAATGAAGGTGTAAAAGCATTGCTTAAATATTCAGGTGGACTTAATTCTGATGCCAATTCTTCAGACATAAAAGTGATCAGTACATCAAAAGAAAAGCAAGTAATTCGTGATGTTAATGTAACCACCATCCTACTAAATAACACTGCAACTGATTATCCCCTGGCTGATGGAGATATTGTAAAAGCTACGCTTATAAAACCGGGCATCAGCAACAAAATAGAGATAAAAGGAGAAATTCGTTATCCTGGTATTTATGAAATGAAAGAGGGAGATCATTTATTTGATTTGATTGATCATGCAGGCGGCATTACAAAAAATACTTATTTACGCAGGGCTTATGTTTTTAGAGGCGCGGGAGATTCTACCATTCTTAAGCCGGAAAGAATAGAGGTCAATTTGAATGACTTTGCTAAAAATGATGCAACTAGTCCTGATAATATTTTATTACAAGTAAATGATGTGGTACAATTATTTGGGAATAATTCTTTTGGAGAAGAACAATATGTACAGATCTCTGGCGAAGTGCGTAAAGAGATTGGCAAGACTCAAATGTATGCCGGTATGACGCTGGAAGATCTATTATATTTGGCAGACGGATTAAAACCATCTGCAGAATATGGCCGATTAGAAATTTCAAGTATTGTAGATGGTGATTCCGCAAAAGGAGTCACAAAATCAACAAGAACCATTGTGAAATCTTATGCTATTTCACCTGACCTCCAACTCGATTCTTCTGCATCAAAAGTTATTTTAAAACCATTCGATGAAGTATTTGTTCGTAAAAACCCTACTTTTCAATTACAACAAAATGTTGAGTTAGCAGGATTAGTTAAATATCCCGGTTACTATTCTAAGATCAGCCCTAATGAAAGATTAAGTTCTTTTATAAACAGAGCCGGCGGCCTAAAAGATAATGCAAATATTGATGGGGCCATATTGTACAGAAATAAAACAGATGAGTTTAGAGAGAATCTAATAAATAAAAATAAATTAGATTCTACAGATAGTGCTGCTATATATTTAAATGCTCCTGTAAGTTTAGATCTGGCAAAAGCAATTAAACATCCTAATTCAAGCTGCGATATAGTGTTACAGGAAAAAGATATAATCTATATTCCTGAAGTAAACCCTTTTGTTGTTGTAAAAGGAATTGTGCAATCACCACTTAGAATTGCACATGATGACAGTCATTCTCACATGGGCTTTTACATAGATAGAGCCGGCGGATTCGGCATCAGACCATGGAGAAGAAGAATTTTTGTTACTTATGCAGACGGACAAAGCAGGCGAACCAGAAATTTTCTTTTCTGCCATTTTTATCCAAAAGTGCGTCAGGGATCTATCATCACCGTACCACAAAGACCTGAAGGAAAAAATTTAGCAGGACAAGTAATTTTACAAGCTATTGCTACTGCAGTACCAATTATTGTAGCGGCTATAATTTTAAAAAGTGTAAATTAAATAATATCCAGTGACCACCATAGAGCTTCTAAAAAATATAACTGCTAAAATAAAAAGATATAAGTTACTCATTCTTATAACTGCGATTATTTGCGCGATCATTTTTTGCTTACCTGAGTTAAATAAAAAAACAGTTTATACTGCTAAAGCAACGCTCTTCCCATTAAACAGTGATAATGAAAGCTCACCATCTTCTCTTAGTGGATTATTAGGTTTAAGCGGGGATGCCAGCAGCAGTTTTGGTAATAATAACGCGGTTAATATCCTAGAGCTTACTGTGAGTCGCACATTGATGCAAACGGTTGCATCTAAACGTTTAACAGGTTTAGAAAATAAAACCATCTCAGAATTATTGGTTGACGAACAAAATAATAACACTCCGTTTTTCAGCAAAAAAATTAAATTTCCTTCGGATAGCGTATCTCAAGCCATCCTGGGCGGATCTCTTCTTAGCGGAAATTTTATTGCCAAAATAAATAAGAATAATGTTTTAGAACTTTATTACAGCAATACTAATACGGCACTCTTAGAACCAATTACAGACACTATTATTTTAGAGATAACAAAATTCTATACTACCCTTAAAATAGAAAAAGCGCTGGCAGATTATAATTTTACCGTTGCAAAACTTGATTCCATACAAAAAACATTAGATAAGCTAGATAGCAAGGCTATTGGAATGCAAAGCACTACACTATTTACATCTGATAAGCTATTAACGTATCAGATCCCTAAAAACTACGTAGCAGATGCAAAAGATATTGCCATTCGTCAAAAAGATATTCTGATAAATAATAAAGAAGAAGCTATGTGGCGCTTACAAAAGATAACGCCTATTGTTGAAGTTCTTGATAAGCCCGTAGCTCCTTTTGACAGCAAAAAACCAACTCCATTATTAATGGGGTTCGTTGGTTTTCTTCTGGGTGTTTTTTTAGCTATGCTTGTTGCCATTTCAGGTATATTGTATACTTATATAAAAGCTGAAATTCTTAAAGTATTATCAGAAGAATAATTAATTATTTTTTCAGGATAGCCACAAACATAGTATCAGCCTTACTATCATACCCTTTCAATAATTCCTGATGCAATAATTGCAAGTGAAGTTTTTCTTGTAAATAATTTACCACATCTTCATTTTCCTTTTTAAATACAGAACAGGTTATATAAACAAGCAATCCTTCTTTTTTCAGATGTGGTATAACATTTGTAACTATCTGCTTTTGCTTGTTGTTGAATTTTTCTATTTCTGATCGTTTAAAAAAGCATTGTTGCTCAGGTGTTCTACTCCAGGTACCACTACCAGTGCATGGCACATCGCATACAATTATATCCTGTTCGGCCAATGGATGCTTAAAGCCTACCTTGCCAATATCTGCCACAAAATGTTTAAACGATTGAATACCTGCAGTAGCAAATCTTTGGCGCAGATTAATCAGAATATTTTCTCGTACATCCGATACCGTTAGCTTTAATTTTTCATGTAACAGATCATTTAGTAAAATTGATTTTCCTCCACTCGCGGCGCAACAATCCCATACAGAAGGAGATGAGATTTTATTAGTATCAAGGTACGAGGGCAGATAATTAAAAACTTGCTGAGAATTATAATCCTGGATCACAACTTCTTTATCTACTTCAAATAAGTCATCAATTTTAGTCGAATTTTCAAATGCTATGCTATTGTCATTATTAAGCAACTTGTAGTCCTTTATACTTTCTAATTTTTTTAAAACCGCCGCCTTTTCATTCGGACGAATTCTGACAAAAAGATCAGGTTGAATTAAAAAAGAATAACAGAATTTTTTAGCATCGATATCTTTACCAAGCTCATTTACGAAAGGAAATATTTCGTCAGTCGAAAAATCTTCACCAATAAAACTGATCTTTTCAATTACAGATAAATGTATGGTAGCGTTCCAGGCAGGATTTTTATACTCTAATAATTGTGTTGGTTCGTTACCACATAAAAAACAGCCCAGCAATATTTTATCTTCAACAGAATAGTTTACCGCAGCAGATCCTAGGCGAAAATAATTATAACACAAAGAAGAAATGGCTCTTCTGTCTTTCGATCCATATTTTTTATTTTCACTAAAAAAATGTTTTATAAAGAGTGCAAAAGGTTTGTCTCCTTTATATGATTCAATAACTTTTACAGCAGTATTAATATGCGATTGATGACGACTCATTAGAATAATTAATATGAAAATTTAAGTGGCGCAATTACTCAATTAAATTGTATTGAGCAATTGCGCCACCAGATATGTTTGAATAAATACTTACAGTTCCAGTAAACTCTTTACAGGCTCTTTGCCGAATAATAATAAAGCAGGGTTTTCTAATAATTCTTTAACTCTTACTAAAAAACTAACGGACTCTCTTCCATCAATTAAACGATGATCATAGCTAAGTGCTAAGTACATCATCGGTTTAATAACAGCTTGTCCGTTAACAGCCATCGGTCTTTCTTGTATTTTATGCATTCCTAAAATAGCAGACTGCGGTATGTTGATGATTGGTGTACTCATTAAAGAACCAAAAACACCACCGTTGGTAATAGTAAAAGTACCTCCACTCATTTCTTCAATAGTTAGTTTGTTCTCTTTTGCTTTTGTCGCAAGATTAACTACTTCCTGCTCAATACCAGCCATACTAAGACTTTCAGCATTGCGTATAACGGGAACGACTAACCCTTTTGGTGCAGATACAGCGATCGATACATCACAATAATCATGATACACAATATTATCTCCTTCAATAGAAGCATTTACCGCGGGCCATTCCTGCAAAGCAAAGCAACATGCTTTTGTAAAGAAGCTCATAAAGCCAAGGTTAACACCATGTTTTTCTTTGAACTTATCTTTATTTTTAGCCCTTATCTCCATGATGGCGCTCATATCCACTTCATTAAAAGTGGTAAGCATTGCCGTAGTATTTTTAGCTTCCACCAAACGGCGACTTACCGTTTTACGCAGGTTGCTCATTTTTTCCGGTCTGCTATTACGACCAAATAATTCTACACCGGGTTTTCTGCCGGGATTATTTAGCGCTTCTAAAACATCTTGCTTAACTATTTTACCATTACTGCCGCTAGGCGTAACCGTTTTAGTATCTAGTTTTTTATCTGCAATAATTGCAGCTGCAACCGGCGTAGCTTTTACATCAGCAGCAATAGTTTTATTTGCCGCAGGTGCAACTACTTCTTTTGCTTTGGGAGCTTCTGCCTTTGCTGCGCTACCTGCTGGTCTTGCAGCATCAGTATCAATTGTACAAACTACATCTCCAATTTTTAATGTATCATCTTCCTTAGCTATCAATTTAAGCACGCCTGCCTGTTCAGCATTTATCTCAAAAGTAGCTTTCTCACTTTCCAACTCGGCAATTACTTCATCTCTTTCTACCCAATCCCCTTCCTTTTTTATCCATTTAGCCAAAGTGACTTCTGTAATACTTTCTCCAACTGTAGGAACCTTAATTTCTATTGACATTATGTTGTTATTGTTAGTGTTGCAAATTTCGGGGAATTTATAGGATTTATTACAATTTGATTTGCTACTACATAATATATGTACAGACACGCATCTTTTTTATTTGGTCAGCATTTCTAATTGTTAAACCGAACAAAAAGAATCTCTCATATATAAAAAATATATAAAAACATTAAAACCCTTTTCCATGTTGAATTACAGCCATTGAAAAACAGGTTGGTAACATTAAGTTAACACTGTGGTAACATTCCCTTTATGTGTAGAGATTTCCTTTGCGTCAAAATTAACAAAAAACTATAAATTATGAGAAACGTTTCGATCTGTTTAAAAATGTTATGCGTGGCACTGGTGCTATCGATGGGGGTAGCTAAAGCTCAGGACTCAACAACTGCTGCTTTTAAACCATCCGGCCACTTATGGGGATATACTTTTGGTGATGCTTTTACCAAAGCTCATAGTGATACATTGAGCCGTGGTGGTTCTAACCAATACTCAGGTGTTCCGGGTAACAATATTCAAGGTGGTGGTAAAACTGCTTTCCAATTTCGTCGTATTTATTTAGGCTACACTGCTGATATCAGCAAAAAATTTACTGCTGAATTATTATTGGAAGCTGCAGATAATTTTGCATCGGGCAATCCCCCAGCAAACGGAGCTGCTGTTACACCAGCAGGAGATCAGACAGCAAATGGTAAATTAGCTTTTTATATAAAACTTGCTAATCTACGTTGGAAAAACGTTTGGAAAGGAACAGACTTAGTCGTAGGTCAGGTTTACACACCATCTTTTGCTATGTTAACGGAAAAGATCTGGAGTTACCGCTCTGTTGAAAGAACTATTGCTGATATACGCCGTACTCCTTCTTATGACATGGGTGTTACTTTACAAGGTAAATTCGATGCTAAAGGTAATTATGGATATAATGTAATGATTGGTAATGGTACCAGTGCAAAACCTGCACAAAATAATTTCAGATCATTCTATGGAGATGTTTATGCTAAATTCTTAAACCAACATTTGGTTTTTGATGTATATGCAGATTATACTCGTGAAAACTGGGTAAAAACATGGCACCACTCACGTCAAATGTTAAAAGGTTTTGTAGCATACACAACTCCTAAGCTTACTGTAGGTGTTGAAGGATTTATCAATAATCTTCAGAAAGATCTGTTTGCTACTAAAATAGCTGGCGGTACAGATACTTTAACTAATGCGGCAACGGGTCTTGCAATCTTCGTTCATGGTAATATCATCAAAGAAAAATTAAGGTTCTTTGCACGTGTTGATTTCTACAATCCTATGAATAAAGTGAATAATAATATATATAAGAGCTACGCAGGTAATACAGGCAACTACAATGACAATTCGTACAAAACAACAGTAACAACAACAAATGGAACTATTGCAACTACGTATGCATCAACAGGTGATGAAACGTACAAACAAACATTTGTTACTGCTGGTTTAGATTATAGCCCTGCTAAGAATGTGCACTTTATGCCTAACATTTGGTTTGAAAATTATGCATCACAATTAACAGGACCAAATTTTCCAACTATAATAGGTAAAGTAAAAAGCGATTATGATCTGGCATACAGATTGACTTTCTATTACATTTTTGGTAAATCTGGTAGAATTGCAAATGAAACATTTCAGCCATAATTAATTAATAACGTAACATTAAATACAACGATCATGAAATTTTTAAATAAAATCAAAAGCGTAGCACCGGCCATCATGATGGCTGCTGCTGCCCTTGCTACAAGTGCTAACACATTTGCGCAAGATGACAAATCAATTTTAGGTGCAGGAAGTTCATTCGTTAATCCATTGTTCTCTAAAATGTTTTCAGTGTATAATGCCCAAACTGGTATCCAGGTTAACTACCAATCAATTGGTAGTGGTGGAGGTATTTTACAACTGACTAACAAAACTGTTGACTTTGGTGATTCTGATGCTCCTTTATCTGACGATCAATCTAAAAAAATGAGCGCTGATGTATTACACATACCAATGTGTTCAGGAGCTGTGGTTATTACATATAACCTTCCTGGCTTTAGCGCAAATCTAAACTTTACACCAAGCGTATTAGCTGATATCTTCCTTGGAAAAATAACAACATGGAACGATCCTAAAATTGCAGCAATCAACAAAGGTGTTAGCATCCCATCTTTCCCGATCATCATCGCTCACAGATCTGATGGAAGTGGTACAACAAACATTTTTACAAACTACCTATCTGATGTTAGTGCTGAATGGAGTACTAAAGTAGGTAAGGGCGGATCTGTAAACTGGCCAGTTGGTTTAGGCGGTAAAGGTAATGCCGGTGTTGCTGGTTTGATCCAACAAACACCTGGTGCTATCGGTTATGTTGAGTTAGATTATGCTACTCAAAATAAAATGCCGATCTCTAAGATCCAAAACAAAAAAGGTAACTATATCACTCCAACAGTTGCTTCTACAGTTGCTGCAGGAAATATCAAATTACCAGCTGATTCTAAAATATTTATCGTTAATACTGATGCTGCTGATGGTTATCCTATTGCAGGTTTCACTTGGGCTTTGATATACAAAGAACAAAATTATAACGGACGTTCTGCGGCAAAAGCAACAAACGTAGTTAAATTATTATGGTGGAACATTCACGAAGGGCAACAATATTGCGGTGCATTAAACTATGCTCCTTTATCTGCTGCTTCATTAAAAGTTGCTGAGGCAATTCTTAAGTCTGCTACTTATAATGGTAAAGCAATTTTGTAATTAGTACTTTTGGTACAGATCTTCTATCGAAATAATTACAGATAATAAATTAATTCCTCTACTTATGCGACTAAACCTTAGTCGCATAAGTAGTTTTAAAAACTATACTAGTGAAGAGCTCTAACGACAAGTCATTATACGGGCAGATACGGATGGAAAAAGTTTTTAAAAGAACTTTGATCGGCATAGCAATATTCTTAATTGTATTAACTATCGGTTTTTTTATAACATTGGTACAACAATCAATGCCCTCAATAAAAGCATTAGGTTTTGGATTTTTGTATGGAAAGATCTGGGATCCTGTTAGTGATGTCTATGGTGCTTACCCGTTTTTATTAGGTACCTTATTAACTTCTTTTTTAGCATTGGCTATTTCTATTCCTTTTTCTTTTTCAATTGCTATTTTTTTAGGAGAATACGCGCCTAAAGGATGGCTGTCTGAAATTTTAAAAAATATTGTCGAGCTAATTGCTGCAGTTCCATCTGTTATTTACGGTTTCTGGGGATTGTTTGTATTAGTACCATTGGTACGTTCATTCGAAACAAGCATTGGTGTTTTACCTTATGGTATCGGCATTTTTACTTCTTCATTGATCCTGGCAATAATGATCATTCCTTACGCTGCTTCTTTGGGTAGAGAGATGATCCGCATGGTACCATCATCACTAAAAGAAGGTGCTTACTCATTAGGTGCTACAAGATTTGAAGTGATTAAAAGTGTTATTCTTCCTTATACAAAATCAGGTTTATTTGCAGGTGTTTTATTGTCATTAGGAAGAGCCTTAGCAGAAACAATGGCGGTAACAATGGTTATTGGTAACAGTAGTGCTATACCGCATAGCATTTTTGCTCCGGGCAATACAATGGCGAGTGTTATTGCAAATGAATTTACAGAAGCGGCCAGCACAGTTTATTTATCATCATTGATCGAGCTTGGCTTATTCTTATTTGTTGTAACAGTCATCATCAATCTTATTGGGAAAACGATTATTAAAAGATTTACAAATGAATAGCAATATCTCTGCAGGAGTAAAATATAGAATCGGGAAAAGTGGTTTCTTTAAAGGAGCTATTGTTTTCTTTTCTTTTCTTTGCGCACTTCCATTATTTGCTATTTTAGTTTACATAGCAAAGGAAGGTATCACAAAAATAAACTGGGCATTCTTTGTGAATGTTCCCGCACCGGTTGGTGAGGCAGGTGGCGGTATCGCCAATGCCTTAATAGGAAGTTTGATCATTGTAGCAGTTGCAGCAGTAATAGCTATCCCAATTGGCATATTGGGTGGCATCTATTTAAGTGAAAATAGGAACAGCAAATTAGCAAGCTGGGCAAGGTTCTCGGTAGATATTATGCAGGGCACACCTTCCATCGTAATTGGTATCGTTATTTATTTCTGGGTAGTAAAACCAATGGGCGATCTAACTCATGGCAACTATACATTTACTGCACTTTCAGGGAGTATCGCGTTAGCAATGATGATGTTACCGATCGTTGTTCGATCTACCGAAGAAACATTAAAATTATTACCGCCTACGTTAAAAGAAGCAGGACTTGCTTTAGGCCTGCCTTATCATAAAGTTATTTTGAAGATAATATTGCCATGTGGCATCAGTGGCGTTCTATCTGGCGTAATATTATCAGTGGCGAGAATAGCGGGAGAAACGGCTCCGTTATTATTTACTGCATTTGGTAACTCATACTTCACAACAAATATTATGAAGCCAATGCAAAGCTTACCGTTGTTGATCTTTAACTACGCAACAAGTCCTTATGAAGACTGGCACGACCTTGCATGGGGTGCATCACTTATTTTATTAGTGTGGGTATTATTATTAAACATCATTACAAAAATTGCAACAAGAAGATGGAAAGTACAATTGTAAGTGCTACAAATTTTAACGCCTACTTCGGCGAAAATCATGTAGTGAAAAATGTGAATATTGAAATTCCGAGAAATAATGTAGTGGCTGTAATGGGACCTTCTGGTTGCGGTAAAACTACTTTTTTGCGTTGCATTAATCGTATGCACGAATTAATAGATGGTGCAACAGCAAATGGCAGAATGCTTGTAAATAATGAAGATATTTACAATATGCACCCGATCTTCGCTCGTCTTAAAATAGGTATGGTGTTTCAGCGTCCTAATCCATTCCCTAATTTAAGTATTTACGAAAATGTTATTGCCGGTTACAAACTAAATGGCTTTAAAATTTCTAAAGCAGAGAAAGATAAAATAGTAGAACAATCATTGCAGAAAGCAGCATTGTGGAAAGAGGTTAAAGATTCTTTACATAAAAAAGGAACTTTTCTTTCAGGCGGACAACAACAACGTTTGTGCATCGCGCGTGCTATTGCAATGGAGCCTGAAGTGTTGTTATTAGATGAGCCTACTTCTGCATTAGATCCAATATCTACTTCAAGCGTAGAAGAATTACTGCATGATCTGAAGAAAAATTATACCTTGGTAATTGTAACGCACAATATGCAACAAGCTGCCCGCGTTAGTGACAAAACAGCCTTTTTTTATATGGGAGAATTAGTTGAATATGATGTAACAAAACAAATGTTTACTAACCCACACGACGAACGTACACAAAATTATATTACAGGAAGATTTAGTTAATCCTATTTATTAAAAGCAAAAAATAAATTCTATGACACAGTTTGAGCTAGAGATACAGCATATTAAAACTGAAGTAATTAACATGACAGAGCTAGTGCATTTACAGTTGGTAAAAGCAAAGGAAGCTATGTTGATATTCGATAAAGATCTTGCTCACGAAGTAATAGCAAGAGAAAAAAGAGTAAACGCATTTGAGCTTAAAATAGATAGAGATTGTGAAAATATATTCGCTTTGTTTTGTCCTGTAGCAGTTGATCTGCGCTTTTTGCTGGCATCTTTAAAAATAAATAATAATTTGGAACGCATCGGAGATATTGCAGAAGGTATTGCCAAGTATGTAATAAAATCTGAAACGAAGTTTGATATGAATTTATTAGAATCAACTAAACTGCTTCGTATGTTTGATGATTCGATAGATATATTGTCGGATATAAAAGTAGCCTTCGAAAATGAAGATACTTTATTAGCCCGCACTATTTTTTCAAGAGATGAAATATTGGACGAAATAAATAAGAATGCTGATAATGCAATAGCAGCCTATATAAAAACAAGCCCTGAAAATATCAGTCAGGCAGTATTCGTTCTATCGATCATACGCAAATTAGAACGTGTTGGTGATCAATCTAAAAATATAGCAGAAGAAATTATTTTTTATGTTGAAGCAAAAGTGCTGAAACATCAAAAAGGAATTATGTAATAAAAAATGGCAGCTAAAAAAGCTGCCATTTTTTATTATTGCTATCTTTTAGATTTACAATTATTGATTCCCTAATGGGTTATATCCATTACGAAACCTGAATAAGTTGTTCCTGCAAGAGTAAAGTCAAGATCTAAATGGATCTCTCCACTACAAAAGTCAACATAACTTTGACTCGAATTCGCATCTGTTTGAGCCGTAGAATTAGGAGCTCCCGGATAATCTCCAATGATCTGAGTTGCCACACTGGCATTACCAACACCGGCATTAAGTGTATCTATGGTAACAATCATTGGTTGCGCATTTGTGCCGGCTCCTGCTCCCGGATAAACCATTAATGTAATTTGGTTAGCAGCTGGCCCCGCAGTAACCGGAGGGACTGGTTTAGGCAAGCCTACATAATCTTGCCAGTCATCTTGTACTATTTTATAAGTACCAATAAGTATACTTTGATTATATGCACAGGGCGATTTATAAGCAATAACAGGAGTTTCTCCTGGTAGTTTCCCTATATCTGAACCGTAAGCATTACCTCCTTTTAAATTACTATCACCTACAATAAACCCGGGTATTACTGTTCCGTTTTGCAACGTGATATTGACACCAAATTCATATATATCTCCAAGAGCGATAGGCCCGAACAAATTTACTATACTCGTATTGGTAAAAGTAATGTTAGTAGGAAAAGTCGTTACCCCTGCCTGCAAAATTTTTATAGATGAATCACTATAATTAGTTTTTGCGCCATTTTTTACAACAACAACATCTATTGATTTTGGTACATCATCTTTATAATATAGATCAACAGTGAACGTTCTCGTAAAAGCTCCTGTATCAGGGATCAATGCATCATTTGCCGTATCAATAAGGTTCATTAACGGCACACTCGTTATAGGCCCTAATTTAGGGTTATTATTTTTTCTGCAAGAAATCATTGATCCAAATACGGCGAGGCATATTATCAATGGAACTATTATTTTTTTCATACAATTATTTTTTAAATCAGATAAAAAATATCTTATGGCATCCAAAATATTTTATAAGTAGAAGGATCCGCTTTTTGAGCCGGTGCATTCTGATTGGCATCCAATTCATCTTGGCCGAATGGTAATGATAACGGATACTTTCTTATTAACTCAACTGGTACCGCAGGTTGTGCTCCCGGATGTCCTGCCGGATCACCATTTATTGGTGGTTGGTATAAACCTCCAGGACAAACAGTCGGATCATTAGGATTAAATAAAACAGGGAACCCGGTCCGACGATAATCCGTATACTGATCAGCAGAATTACCAAAAGCAGAGATCCATTTTTCTGTCATTATTATTTCCATTTGCTGAGATGGGTTAGCATCATAATAACTCATTATACTATTAATGTAAACAGTATCCGCACCACTTCCAACTAATTTAGGAACTGTTTGTGTAGGTGCATCAAGCCCAGTAACAAAGTCTACTTGGTTCATAGATTCAGTTATTGCAGCTTGTAATTCTGCCCTCGGGTCTCCTCCGATGATACCTGCTTTCATTAATTCAGCTTCAAGGTATAATCTATCAGCGTAGGTAAGAAATCTATAAGGCGCAGCTCCTGTGCCACTGGTTGCTCCTATTACTAAAGAATCTCCCGCATCATATCTTCCTCCCACAGGATAAAGTCCCAGCACAGTCATTGAATGATCTTGTACAAACGCACTATTGGGGCCAATAGTACCAAATAAAATAGAAATAAAACCGCTATCTCTGTATTCTGTAGGATTTCCATCTCTATCAGCTCCGGTAGGTGACATTTGATTATAAAAATAATAAGGAACACGCGGATCTTGTATACCCGTAAATAATCTCGGATCATATCCTTTCAAAATAGAATAAAACCAAGGGCTTATATAATTTGATTTTTGAGGAGAGTAATAATCTGCAAAGCCGGGATTTCTATTATCAGAACTCCCTAAAGGACCATAATGAAGTAGAAAACTTTCGTCGGTACTATTTATTAAACTATCTCCGGTTAAAAGTGTATTTACATCTGCCGCTACATTTTTGATCAATCGCTGTTGAACCAGTAATTTTAATTTTATTGTATTAGCGGCCCTTACCCAATTACCTGTATTGCCACCATAAATAATGTCATCCGCGCCAGGGGTAATACCATTTTTAGCAGTTGTATTTTGTATATCTGCAATACCGCTATCAATTAAAGAAAAAAGCTGAGGATATATAACACTTCCGCTATCAAACTTAGGATTCCGTATGCCTTGTTGTAATTGCAATGCCTGAGAAAAAGGTACGTTCCCAAATATATCTACCAATTGGCTATATGTATACGCTTTTAAAATTTTGGCTATCCCCGCATATTTTAAATTACCGTCGGTGGTAGATTTGTCAATAATAACTTCCAGGTTTTGTAACGTTCCTTGATAAAAAGTTGTTTGGCCGTTCGTGGTAAGCTGATTACCGGCATATAAATTATCCCACGAAAAATTTATATTACTGTAGGTGCCTGTCGCACCATATTGATCAGGGGCTTCCCTTGTAGTAAGTTGGTGTACATAAACACCTAGTACTTGTCCCAGGCCGGTAACATTCAATCCATCCATACCTAAACTACCCGCTAAAGAACCTTCGGCTGTAGGTAACAGCTGAGACTCTGAAACATTTGTAGGATTACTTGGATCAGTATTAATATTTAAAAATTTTTTACAACTGCTTAGGCCTATTAAGACAAACAGTATTACGCTATAATATATGATTCGCTTTATCATTGTAAAAAGATTTAATATTTTTAAAATGTTACTTTTAAATTAATCCCATACCTTCTTGTTGAAGGAGCTGCAGATAACTCAATACTCTGAGTAGACGTGGCTCCAAAGCTATTTTCTTCCGGATCAAAGTTGGTGTACTTAGGCATCCCCGGAGCATAAAACCAAAGATTTCTACCGGTTAAACTAAGAACTGCGGAACCTATAGGAAGTCTTTTTAATACACTTTTTGGTATCTCATATCCTAACGAAACTTCTCTTAAATGTAGTACTGTAGCATCGTATACATTCCATTCTGAAGCAGCATTAATACCAAAAGAACCTTCGGTGCCCCCCGGTGCAAAATATATATCTTCCGTAGGTAACCTTACAGTATTCGTGATCTCGTGTCCATTACCATCAAGTATTGGCTTATCTGTAGTAGGATCCCCATAAACACCATTTATTATCCAGCTCGTTTCTCTGTTCTTAGTATCCTGTGTTACACCACGCCCTAACTCACTTGAAACCGTTTCCGAATATATCTGTCCGCCTTTTGTAAAATCAAACAAAATATCCAATACAAAATTTTTGTAAGTAAAAGTATTACCCACTCCCATTTTATAATCAGCATTAGGGTTTCCAATATCTCCCGGCGTAGTAGAGGTTATCATAAATCCTGTCTGCGGATCGATCAACACATTTCCTTTCGAATCTCTTGCTGTTTGTGAACCATAAAAGAAACCGACCGGTTTACCTACTTCTATATAAGGACTGATCTCTGAAGAACCTGTTAACACTGTATTCAAAGGAAGCCTTGTTAAACCTTCTGTTAATGCAACTACTTTGTTTTTATTATGTGTAAATATTGCATGAATGTTCCAACTGAATGTAGTTGTTTGAACAGGTGTTATTCCCAGATCTATTTCCACTCCGGTATTATCTATTTTTCCTAAATTATCAATCAAAGAAGTATAACCGGAAGAAGCCGGGGTAGTTGAAGGGGAAATTAATAGCTCAGTTTTTTTATCATACCATGTAAAATCTACAGTTACTCTTCTCTTCAAAAATGATAGCTGGGTTCCCAACTCTGTTTCACGTGTAAATTCAGGACCTATATCTGGATTACCTGCTTGAATTGGACTAGATGCCGATGATTGACCTAAAATTGGCGGATTTAATTTGTATGTATTTTCGGTAAGATAAGGATCTGCATCGGCACCAACTTTTGCCCAACCTGCACGGATCTTACCAAAGTCCAAGACATTACTTTTTATCTTGAATGCATCCGTAAAAACAAACGACCCTGATATTGAAGGGTAGAAATAACTATTTTTTGATGTTGCTAAAGTTGAAGATTGATCATTTCTACCAGTTACATCAAGATAAGCAAAACTTCTATACCCTAAAGTAACATCAGCATATATACCTATAAGTCTTTTTCGTGTATATAGATCGAAATTATTAGTTACTGTTGATGCATTATGCAAAGTGTAAATTCCAGAGGTAATAAAATTATTTCCTACATTTTCTATATCTGTAGTTGTTGTCTGACTAACATTTTGACCAGCTAGAATCTTCAGAGAAAAATCTCTCCCAATATTAGGAGTAGCCGTCAAAATAAAGTTAGACTCGATCTGCTGTTCTGTAAAATTCTCTTCAGTGATATTACCAACACTGGAAGCGGCAATAGAACCTATATCATAAATTTCTTTACGAGCTAAACTAACCGAATTGCTTCCTAATTGATAATCCGCTCGTAGCCACTTCTTAATATTATAATCTAAATGTACGCCGGCAATGGTCCGATCTTCCCCTGTAGTTGATGTATTGTGGTAATTTCCCCAATAAGGATTATCAAATTGAGTAGGAAGAGGAGAGAGTGGTTTCCCCGAGGCGGTTTGGGTCGGAAGTCCGGATAAATCCCAACTACGAGCCAATAATAAAGAACGGGCAAATGATGATGATGAACCTACTTCCTGATTTTCTCCAAATATACCACCCAGCTGGTTTGATGTAGAATAACTAAAATTTGCTCTTACATTAAGCCCATTATCTAGTTTTGTAGATCCGCCAAAACTCATATTCGCACGATTAAAATTGGAATTACGAACATATCCATCGTGGTTAAGATAAGAAAGCGTTGAACTAAAAGCTGTCTTATCATTTCCTCCAGACAGAGATAAAGAATTCTCATATACAACACCTGTTCTAAAAAGATCCTTTACATTGTTAGGATATGCTTTATAAGCAAGACTATCGCCAATACCGGGCTGACCAATGTAGGCAGGATAAGTAGCAATAGAATCAACAGATCCACCAAACGGGGCACCCCAGGAACCATTAGAGCCTATACTTGCAGCATCGTAAGCTCCCTGACCAAATTGATTTTGATATACCGGCAAATTCGCAATTTTTTCAATTGATACGCCTGTTGAATATGAAACTTCTAATCCCTTTTTACTTCTTCCCGCACTACCGGATTTAGTAGTAATGATAACTACGCCATTTGCTGCCCTGGAGCCATATAACGCAGAAGCAGCAGCTCCTTTTAATACATTGATCGTGGCGATATCATTTGGATCCAGATCGGAAATACCACTTGAATAAGCACCTCCACCCACAACCTGATTTGCTGTACTTATCTGCTCATTGCTAAAAGGCACCCCATCAACAATAAACAAAGGCTGAGACTCTCCAAAAAAAGTAGCATCGCCTCTAATTGTGATCCTTGTTGCGGCACCGGGGGTTCCATCCGATTGCTGTATATTAACACCGGCAACTTTGCCTTCTAACGTCTTTAATACATCCGGTTCTGATTTTTGCAATAAAGCGTTAGGGTCTACTTTACTTACGGAATAGCCCAATCCTCTTTCAGAACGCTTGATACCTAAAGCGGTTACAACAACTTCGCTTAAAGCCTTATTATCTTTAGTAATAAAAATAGAAATATCGCTTCCCCCGCTTGCTGTTATTTCTTTAGAAACATAACCAACACCTGAAATTTCAAGTGTTACTTCGTTCTCTGCTATATTGATACTGAATGATCCATCTCCGGCTGTACTTGTACCTATTGTACCACCCTTTACTCTAACTGATATTCCGGAAAGCGGCGTTCCATCTTTTTCATCAGTAATCTTACCTGTTACAGTTCCCTGGGAGAATGCGGATTGAAAACTAAACAGAGAAATAATTCCTAGAATGGATAAGAATCTGTTCATATATGGTTGTTTTAAAATTATCCGAATTGCTTAGCCTTTGTTAATAAAAAGTTAGCATTTACTATCGTTTGTTAAATATACGTTATAATTTGGGTATTTCAATGCCAAAATCCGGATATTTTTTTGGTTAATCATATTGCAATTATAATAATGCCTAATAGTTCGAAGATTATTCCAGATATAATTTTTAAAATATCTTTATATACTTACAAAATATCTTCTCCAAATTCCTCAACATTAAATCCCAAATTCTCTTTTAATTTCCTGAAAGAAAAAATACCCTTTTCAAAAGCTTTACACACCTATTATCTGTTTACTATTCAAGCAATCATTCTAAGGCAATACTAGCCCTTCGTTTTCTTTTGTTAAGCAACATTTTATTGTTTATTTTTAGCGCATTAACAGTGTATTTAATGAAACTGCAATTAGCTGGCATTCTTTTATTTATATCAGGATTAGTAACGGGAAATAGTAAAATATATTTCACGACATTCAATAAAAGCGATTTCTACTCGGCAATGGCTTCTCAAAATATTGATGCTATTAATAACGAATTGGTGGTTGTACAAAACGCTTCTACCCCCAATAAGGATGCTTATGAGGGGACACTATTGATGACAAAAGCGGGACTAATTAAAAAAATACCGGATAAAATAAGCCTGTTTAAGGCTGGGCGTACAAAGCTGGCAAGATGTATAATAAATGACAGTACTAATGCCGAATTACGATTTCTAAGATTGATGGTACAGGAAAATGCGCCTCCGATTGTAAATTATAAAAATGATCTCGAAAAAGATAAAGTATTCATACAAAGGTCTTTCAAAACATTAGCGACCGATGTACAAAAATATATTCTTGATTACAGCAAGAGATCAAAAATATTAAATTCAAAAGATCTTTAATTTTATAAATCATTATGTCTAAAAAAGTATTAGCTATTTATTATACCCAGTCGGGTCAGTTAGGAGAGATCATTGATAATTTTACAGCGCCGCTTATTGAATCTGGTGCTTCGGTTGAAAAGGTATGTGTTCAACCTGCTACACCTTATCCATTTCCATGGAAAGGAAAAAGCTTTTTTAGCGTAATGCCTGATTGTGTATTAGCTGTACCGGGCGAATTAGCACCATTTCAATTAAAAGAATCATCATACGATCTGATCATTTTTGGTTATCAGGCCTGGTTCTTATCAGCTAGTATTCCTGCTAATACAATTTTACATCATCCTGCTTTTAGGGCCATTGTAAAAGGTACGCCTGTTATCACCATTACGGGCGCAAGAAATATGTGGATCAATGCATTTGAAAAAGTAAAAAAAGTATTGCAAGATGCCGATGCAAAATTAGTAGGAAATATATCTCTGGTAGATAAACATCCTAATCCTGTTAGCTTTGTCACCATTTTAAAATGGATGTTCACAGGAAAAAGGGAACGCTATTTGAATATTTTCCCTTTGCCTGGTGTATCAGACGAGGATAGTAAAAATACCAAAGTATTTGGAACAATTGTTGAACAATATCTTGTCAAAAATAATTGGGATGGCTTACAAGAAGAACTTGTTAATGAAAAAGCAGTAGTGATAAAATATCCTTTAATGTACATAGAATCTAAAGCAGGGCATATTTTCAAAATTTGGGCAAATATTATTGCTAAGCGAAAAAATAAGACGGCCTGGCTTGTTGCATTCAAATATTATCTTATAATTGCGCTCTTTGTTGCGGCACCAATTATTCTTACTGTCGATGCAATATTTTTTAAACCGTTTTTATCCAGGAAAATTAAAGCCAGAAAACAATATTTATTAGGAGTGAATTAATTTTATAAGGAATGTCTTTGAACGAGGTTTATATTACTAACACATCTGTATTTTTTCCCAACGAGCCTATATCCAATGATGATATGGAATCGTATCTTGGTTTTATTGATGATAAGCCTTCCAAATCTAAAAGGATAGTGCTAAGAAATAATGGTATTAAAAACAGGTATTACGCTTTAACAAAAGGAGGCAAACCAACTCATACCAATGCGGGAATGACGGCTCTTGCTGTAAGAGCTTTGTATAATAATGATGATAGCAAATTAAAAGATATTGAATTACTGACTTGTGGAACTTCTAGTCCCGATCAGATGATGCCTTCGCATGCAGTAATGGTTCATGGGTTATTGCCTGAAACAAAACAAATAGAAGTTGTTTCACAAGCGGGCGTTTGTTGCGCAGGTATGCATGCTTTTAAATATGCGTACATGGCTATTAAAACAGGAGACGTTCATAATGCTGTTGCAACAGGCTCTGAAAGGCTTTCGCGTTTACTTGTATCAGATGTATTTGAAGATGAGACGCAAAGACTAAAACAGCTCGAAGAAAATCCTTACATAGGTTTTGAAAAAGAATTTTTAAGATGGATGCTATCGGATGGCGCGGCAGCTTTTGCTATGTCAGATAAACCAAATAAAACAGGAATAAGTCTCCGTGTTGATTGGGTTGAAGGTGCATCTTATGCAAATGAGATGGAGTCATGTATGTACATGGGTAGCGAAAAACTAGAAGATGGTACAACAACAAGCTACATGGATTACAGCCCGGAAGAGATAACAAATAAATCTCTTCTGAGCATTAAACAAGACGTAAAATTATTAAGCGAATACATCATTTTATTAGGTGGTAAAAAATTAAAAGAGATTTTTGACAGAAGAAAATTAGATGTTAGTAAGGTTGATTATTTTTTACCACATATGTCTAGTGAATTTTTTAAAAGCAAAATTTATGATCAGCTGATCGTAAATGGCATGGGCATTCCTTATGAAAAATGGTTTGTAAACCTTAGCTCGGTAGGTAATGTTGGTGCGGGTTCTGTGTACTTAATGGTCAACGAATTATTTCACAGTGGTAAATTACAAAAGGGGCAACAAATTTTATTACTTGTTCCGGAGAGCTCACGCTTTTCATATATGTACGCAATGCTCACTGTTTGTTAACATTGAGCATCTTTTCAATTCACTCAATTATCCATCTTTAATTTTTTATGAAAAAAGAAGAAATACCTCAAGATGATAGTGCACTGAATAAATTCACGAAGGAAGTTGTGTATGCTGTTGACAAAGATGGCAAATACACAACAGATCTTAGTACAGGATGGGAAGTAAAAACTACAGCACTCGATGTAGCCTGGAATGATATTGAACAACGCATTGCCACAGCAAAACAAAAAGTATTAAATAAAGAAGCTAGTCCATTATTATTTTTTATGGAATATAGATTGATGGATCTGGCAATAGTTTCTGCCTATTCCGGGTTTTGGAAATGGACCATCAAACAGCATTTAAAACCTGTAGTTTTCGAAAAATTATCGGATAAAAAATTACGACGTTACGCCGAAACATTTAATGTAAGTGTTGAAGACTTAAAAACCATGACCGTTCATGACAACTGATTTTAAACATTTACAAGCGGCACATTGCGAAAATGGTGTTACTGTAAATCTGTTACAAAGTATTGGCGTAAATAAAATAACTGAACCGTTAGCTTTTGGCATAGGCTCAGGATTATTCTATATATATATCCCTTTATTGAAAATAAATAATGGTCCGGCAATTGCATTTCGAACACAACCTGGATTGATTTTTAAAAGAACCTGCAAAGCATTAGGCATTCCCGTTGTAAGAAAAAAATTCAACTCAAAACCTGAGGCCGAAAAATTTTTACAAGCTTGTTTAGATACAGGCAAGCCGGTTGGTTGCCAGGTTGGTGTTTATTATCTTTCTTATTTTCCGAAAGAATACCGTTTTCATTTTAATGCGCACAACTTAATTGTGTATGGCAATGAAGGTGATAATTATCTGATCAGCGATCCGGTAATGGAAAATACAACTACACTTACCAAATATGAATTAGAGCGTGTAAGATTTGCCAAAGGTGCATTAGCACCACGCGGGCAAATATATTTTCCTACAGAACAAAAAATTATTACAGATGATGTAATGAGAAAAGCGATCAAAAGCGGCATTAAAAGAAATGCAGATGATATGCTGAATATTCCCATGTTCTTTATTGGTGTAAAAGGAATAAGATACACCGCTAAAAAAATAAAAAGCTGGCGCGATAAATTAGGTCCTAAAGATGCCGGCCTATATTTAGCACAATTAGTGCGTATGCAGGAAGAAATAGGAACAGGTGGCGGGGGCTTCCGCTATATTTATGGCGCCTTTTTACAAGAAGCTCATGCTTATTTACCCAACGATACATTATTAGAAAGCTCTAAGTTAATAACCCAAGCCGGTGATCTATGGCGATCAGCAGCCGTGCAGGCGGCGGGCATTTATAAAGGCAGAATTGGCAGTCAGGCTGATTTTGATGTAATGGGCGACTATTTATTAGAAATAGCCGAAATAGAAAAAAAGGCTTTTGAATCACTTTCTACAATAAAATGGCAGTAATGAGCATTGCAGCCGTCAACATAGAAAACCTTGGATTCACTTATCCCGGACAATCAAATACTTGTTTCGCCAACCTCAATCTACAAATTGAAGCCGGTGAAAGATTTGGCATATTCGGACCTAACGGTGCCGGGAAGACAACATTAATGAATTGTATGACAGGGCTACTTTCTTTTCAACAAGGAAAATTATCGTTATTGGGAAATGATATAGCTGCGCACAAAAAATCAACCAACAAACTTTTTGGATTTGTTCCACAAGATTTTTCGTTTTACCAGGAATTAAGTCCTGCTCAAAATTTAGAATTTTTTGGTGCCTGGTCGGGATTAGATAGATCAATAATCAAAAAAAGAACAACTGAATTATTAGAGGTTCTTGGTTTATCAGATGTAAGCGACAAACAGGTACACAAATTTTCAGGTGGCATGAAACGCAGGGTAAACCTAGCCATTGGTGTGATACACAATCCCCGCATATTATTTTTAGATGAACCTACTGTTGGTGTTGACATACAAACGCGTCATGCTATTATTAATTATTTAAAAGAATTAAATAATAACGGCACTACATTAATTTATACTTCTCATCAATTAAGCGAAGCGGAAGAGCTTTGCAACAAAATTGCTTTGATAGAAAGCGGAAAAATAATTGCACATAATACATTGGATAATTTATTAGCAGAACATAAAGAAGATGGTTTGGAAGGTTTGTATTTGAATTTAACCGGTAAAACATACAAGGATAATAATGTATAAACTTTGGGCCACTATAAAAAAAGACATCATTGTTCTGCTTAGAGATAAAGTAGGATTAATGCTGATGTTTACCATGCCCATTGTTTTAGCAATAGTCATCACGGCAATACAAAACAGCACTTTTGAATTGGTGAATAATAACAAGGTTCCACTTTTATTATGCAACAGAGATACCGGAGATGCCAGCAAACAATTAATAACTGCCATCAACAAAATAGGCATGTTTGATATCAAGCAGGTCACCGAAGACCAAACTGATCAACAGATCATTGACAGGATGCATGCAAAAGATGCGCTAGTTGCTGTTATTATTCCAAAATATTTTTCAGCAAAAATTGTTTCGAATGCTAAAAATATTTCATCTACCGCATTAAATGATTTTGGTATGCAGACAGATGCCACTAAAAATAGTACAGATAGTATTGATCCACTCACTTTGTATTATCACCCGGTATTACAACAATCCTATCGTCTTTCTATAAACAGCGCATTACGCAGTTCATTGCAATTAGTACAGAGCAAACAAATTTTAAAGAGCCTGTACTTTTCTTTAAATCAAAAAGAACTTCCGCAAAGTATAGAAGATCAGGTTGTTAATGAACATGTCCCGATCAACGAAATTTCTATATCACGTGATGGCAACAGAAATATCCCAAATGCCACACAACATAATATACCAGCGTGGACAATCTTTGCCATGTTCTTTATCGTTATCTCGTTGGGTAGTAGTATTGTAAGAGAAAAATTAAATGGGAGTTTTGTCCGCTTAAAAACCTTACCTACCAATTATTTAGTGGCGCTCATTTCTAAACAGCTTACTTATTTATTGGTAACAATGATTCAGGCCACCTGCATTTTTGCAATAGGTATATGGCTGTTCCCTGTAATAGGTTTGCCAAAACTAAATCTGCCTGCAGATATATTTGGATTAGTAATTGTTTTATTGATCTGTGGATGGTGCGCAGTAAGTTTTGCAATATGTGTTGGTGTATTTGCACAAACGCAAGAGCAGGCCAATGGCATTGGAGCTGTGTCTGTTGTACTATTGGCGGCTATTGGTGGAATATTAGTTCCAAGTTTTGCCATGCCAAACTCATTCAGATTGATCATTCAATTATCTCCGCTACATTGGGCGCTGGAAACTTTTTATGGCTTATTTTTAGAAGGCGGTACATTAAAAGATATTTTGATGAACATTGTACCTTTGCTCACTATAACAATCTTAATACAGCTAATAACACTTTGGGGATTGAAAAGAAAAAACCTCATTTAAATATTTATAATGGAAACAGTAGCATTAAAACAACAATTAAAAAAGCAGATCGTTGAATTTTTAAATTTATTATCTGTAAAGCCGGAAGATATAAAAGATGATGAACCTCTATTTGGTGCAGGACTAGGTCTTGATTCTATTGATTCACTTGAACTAATTGTTTTATTAGGCCGAGAATATGGTATCGAGATAAAAGATCCAAAAGAGGGAAGAAAGATCTTAGTTGATATAAATACGATGGTTGCTTATATTGAGCAACATAGAACAAAATAATTTTAAATTGAGCAGGATCGTCGTTACAGGTATTGGAGTGATAAGTGCTATTGGAAATACCGTGGCCGAAAATCGTACTGCATTGCAAGAAGGTAAATGTGGTATTTCCACATTAAGCCTGCTTTCTTCAAAATATGCCGGCATAATGCCGTTCGGCGAAATAAAGATCACTACAGAGGAACTAAAGAAAAAGTTAAACGCAACAGAGCCCGGTGTTACACGAACATCACTGTTAGCCCTACACGCTTTTAATGAAGCAATAAACGACAGTAAACTTAACAATGAAGAAATAACGTCTTTTGATACCGCCCTAGTAGGTGCCAGTACTGTAGGCGGTATGTGCCTTACAGATGAATTATATAATGACGCTAATAAAGAAGATGGCGGTTCTGAATATCTCTCTTCTTATGATTGCGCTTCAGTAAATATTTATTTGCAGGAGCGATATAAAATGAATGGTCTTGTTAATACTATTAATACAGCATGTTCTTCTTCTGCCAATGCTATTATGTATGGATCAAGATTAATTAAATCAGGCAGAGCAAAAAGAGCTATCGTTGGAGGGGTTGATAGCTTGGCGAAATTTACCATTAATGGATTCAACGCATTGCATATTTTATCTTCGGACATCTGTACTCCTTTTGATGAACAACGCAAAGGATTGAATTTAGGAGAAGGTGCTGCTTTTCTAATTCTTGAAAAAGAAGAAGATGCCATTGATAAAAATATATACGCAGTAGTAAGCGGCTACTGTAATTCAAATGATTCTTTTCATCCTTCTTCTTTATCTGATGAAGGCGATGGGCCATACCTTGCGATGAAAGGAGCTCTAGAAACTGCTGACCTGACTGCAGATAAAATTAGTTTCATTAATGCGCATGGTACAGCAACAGAAAATAATGATGTAGTTGAAAGTACAGCAATGCTTCGTTTGTTTGATAAAGTACCAGCATTCGCATCTACTAAATCAAATATAGGTCATACATTAGCTGCAGCTGGTGCAATTGAAGCCGTATACAGTATTTTAAATCTTACGCATCAGGAAATATATCCTGGCTTGAATTTCAAACAACCAATCACTACAACCGGGTTAGTTCCTGTTCAAACATATCAGAAAATCCCTTTACAACATGTAATGTCTAACTCATTTGGATTCGCGGGCAATTGTTCATCGCTAATTTTTTCTACAATCTGATCGTATGCTTTACATCCATCAATCAACCTGCATATCTCCACAGCAAACTTTTTTGGATGTTGATATTGATGTATTGCATGAACCTATAGAAAATAAATTAAAAGTAATTGAACCAACATATGAAGACATTCCTCCGGGAATTTTACGCAGAATGGCCAGGGCTGTAAGAATAGGTGTAGGTGCAGCATTACCAATTATCAAGAATTTTTCTCGCATTGATGGATTTATTATCGGCACATCAGATGCCGGTATGGAAGATTGCATCAAATTCCTGAACCAAATAATTCAATATGAAGAAGGCGTATTAACGCCAAGTAATTTTGTGCAAAGTACTCCTAATGCGCTTGCAGGTCAACTGGGTTTATTAATGAAAAATAAAGGTTATAATATCACGCATGTACATCGCGGGCTAGCATTTGAAAATGCAATTATAGATGCTATGATGATGTTACACGAACATCCTGAAAATAATTATTTACTAAGTGCGGTTGATGAAATATCTGCTTACAATTATAATATTGATCGATTATCTGGTTGGTATAAAAAAGAAGTTGTCACCTGTGAACAATTCTATCAAACAAATTCTACAGGTAGTATTTCCGGAGAAAGTGCCGTTGCTTTTTTAGTCAATGGAAACAAAACAAATGCCACAGCACAATTGTTAGCAGTAGGCACTTTACATACGGAGGACGATAGGCTTATTGAGAAACAATTAGATTGTTTTCTGGAGAAAAACTTACCTGTTGGAGAAAAAATTGACCTTCTTATTTCGGGTGAGAATGGAGATAACAGACTATTAAAATATTATACCGCTGTTGAAAATATATTGGGTGATAATATGACT
>Ga0207033_1002_pt1 | contig 62496 bp, 55 predicted proteins | sample Alteio_BWMinCont_35_FD_153262 | JGI IMG/M metagenome (GOLD analysis project Ga0207033, IMG submission 153262) | Enriched cells from forest soil in Barre Woods Harvard Forest LTER site, Petersham, Massachusetts, United States -... | ecosystem: Environmental > Terrestrial > Soil > Temperate forest >... | reverse complement strand
TTTTAAATGGGATCATGAGAGATTGGCGAAGCCCTTGGCAGAAGTACGTCATCGCCAGGGCCGGTTGATTGGTCGAATGGAAAACATCGGTTTTTCATTACGTGCAGAGGCTACACTTCAGACACTTACATTAGATGTTTTAAAGTCAAGCGAAATTGAAGGAGAAATACTGGATGCCCATCAGGTTAGATCATCTATCGCCCGGCGACTAGGAATGGATATCGCAGGTTTAGTACCTGCAGATCGGCATATAGAAGGAGTAGTAGAAATGATGATTGATGCGACGCAACAGTACGGTAAGCCATTGACAGATGAGCGTTTATTTGATTGGCATGCGGCGTTGTTCCCTACGGGTCGCAGTGGTATGCACAAAATTGTAGTTGGCGGATGGCGCACTAACACAAAAGATGATCCGATGAGGGTTGTTTCTGGCTCGCTCGGAAATGAAAGAATTCATTTTATAGCCCCTGATTCCGATATTTTACAAAATGAAATGCGGCCCTTCTTGAATTGGTTTAATAATACCAATGATACAGATCCCGTTATTAAGGCAGCCATAGCACACTTATGGTTTGTTACCATACATCCATTTGATGATGGAAACGGACGTATTGCGCGTGCTATAACAGATATGCAGCTTAGTAGAGCTGATGGAACTACGCAATGTTTTTATAGTATGTCAGCACAAATTCGCAAAGAGCGAAAAATATATTACGACACTTTAGAAGCAACTCAAAAGGGGAATCTTGATATAACAAATTGGATATTATGGTTCTTTGAATGCATAGAACGAGCATTGATTGAAGTTGACCAAACTCTTGGATCTGTTATGTATAAAGCACGTTTTTGGGAACATAATAATACAATGGTATTAAACGAACGGCAAAAAAATATACTTAATAAATTATTAACTCAATTTGAAGGTAAATTAACAACGTCCAAATGGGCAAAGATGGCAAAATGCTCTCAGGATAGCGCTCTAAGAGATATACAAGACTTGGTAAACAAGGGCATTTTAGTAAAAGAAGAAGGAGGAAGAAGTACTAATTACATACTAACCGAAAAATGAATAAGTATCTTCCCTTTAAATAAAAGCTACAATTTATAGAATAAAAAAGAGGCTCATACGAGCCTCTTTTTTATTTCTTTCCCAGCAACGTCTCCTGAAAGGGACTTTGCTGGGAAAGAAACTAATCTATTTTAATAAACTTCTTCATCAAAATTTCCGAGTCGCCGATGTATTGTATTATATACGTACCGTTAGCTAAATTACTTACTTCAATAGTTGTTTTAGATTGCCCGTTTGTAGGTACCGATAATATTTTTTGTCCTGCCGAATTGATGATGGTTAGTATAGAATTAATAGTTGCATTATCATACGCTGCAACCAATTGTTTGCTTACAGGGTTAGGATAAACAATAAACGGTACATTATCCACATTACCAGTAACTCGTATTAATACAATATCGCTGTATGTATAACTACCGTCGTTATTAAACATTTTCAACCTGTAATAATTAGCACCCGTCTGCAGGTATGCATCAACGGTAGTATAGCTATTATTACTTGTACCGACAGCTTTTACATTTGTAAGAGAATCAAAATGAATACCATCATAGCTCTTATCGACTTCAAAATAATCGGTATTCATTTCGTTGGCAGTTTTCCATTGCAATTGAGATTGGTTATTTACTAATTGCCCTGTAAATGATAATAGATTAACCGATAAAACGCTTATAATCGTTACATTATCATCTGTTGATGTAGATGCGCTATTCATAGCACCTAAGCTTGTAGAAATTCCTTTAGGCGCGAATTTCCTGATATTGTTGCTGTTAGGAGATGATGTATAAATTAAATATTGCCCGAACCATCTACACCTATTCCATAAGGGAAAGTGCTTGTTGCACCCAATATAGTAGATACTCCGGCCGGCGTTATCCTCGTTACATTATTACCAAAAAGATTAGCCGTATAAATATTGCCAGACCCATCTATGGCTATTGCCGTAGGGTAACTGCCCGTTGTACCAAATATTGTAGAAACTCCGCCCGGCGCTATCTTAGTTACAGTATTATCACCCGCATTAGCTATGTAAATGTTGCCCGAACCATCTATGACTATTGCACTAGGGCCACTGCCCGGTGTACCAAATATTGTAGAAACAACTCCGCCTGGCGTTATCTTAGTTACAGTATCATCACCCGTATTAGCTGTGTAAATGTTACCCGAACTATCTATGGCTATTGCCGTAGGGTAACTGCCCGTTGTACCAAATATTGTAGAAACTCCGCCCGGCGTTATCTTAGTTACAGTATTGTCGGATTGATTTGCTGTATAAATATTACCCGAACCATCTATGGCTATGGATTCAGGATTACTGCCTGTTGTACCAAATATTGTAGAAACTCCACCCGGCGTTATCTTAGTTACAGTATTGTCGGATCGATTTGCCGTATAAATATTACCCGAACCATCTACGACTATGGATTCAGGAATATTGCCTGTTGTACCAAATATAGAAGAAACTCCGCTTGGCGTTATCTTAGTTACAGTATTATTCCCTTCATTAGCCGTATAAATATTACCTGAACCATCTATGGCTATACCTTTAGGGAAATTGACCGCTGTACTAAATATAGCAGAAGTATAAGAAGAAACAGCCGGTATACTCGCTATTACAGTGCCGGTACCTGTTGCAGTTACATTTATTTGAAAAGTAGTATTATCATTAGGTGCTATTTGCGTAATAGACGAAATGGCCTCTCCGGCTGCTGTGCCGCTTAATAAAATATCCGATGCTACAAAAGTGCTTGCAACTATCGGCTGGTTAAATACTACCGTATAGGACACAGGTGAAGTTGTTGTTGGATCTGACTGGGTGCTTGCCTGGTTAATTGTTTCTGTTAATTGGGCTACTGTATATTGCATGTTGCAAAAAAATACAGATAAAAATAAAAAAATAGCCAGATAAAGATTTTTCATGTGCCTTAGTTGAAAATAGATAATAGAAAAAGACTTAAGCAACCAGATAAAAGCTGCAAATCAATTCTATAGAAATGCAGAATACTTAAGAGTGAAGATGCTGCTTTCTTATAGGAAACTGATTATATTTTTCTTTGTAGAAATACTAGTAAAATATAATTATAGATGAACAAATAGCCAACGTTACTAGTGTAGATTTTAGTCATAGTTAGTTGGTGTTAATAAATATGATAAAATTGACTAAATTATATTATATGGTGAGAACTAAATTGCTACCCTTTTTGCTATCTATAGGAATAAAAAAAGTGTAAATAATTAATAATCAATCATTTACACTTTCAGATAGCGGAGAGTTAGGGATTCGAACCCCAGGACCTGTTACAGTCAACAGTTTTCAAGACTGCCGCAATCGACCGCTCTGCCAACTCTCCGGCGCGAAAATACGTTTCAGAGAGTTTAAATAAAAATTTTTATTGATCTTTTATTTAATTATGGTGATTTTTTCTTTAAAAAAAGACCACAGACGACCGACCGCTGACAACCTAAATGATTTCTTCGGTGGTCAGCGGTCGGTCGTCTGTGGTCAATGGCAAGTGCTATTGCAAACGAAACTCCATACCCTTTAATAATTCAGCATCAGGATTAACGAGTATGTAATATTTATCTATCAATAAAAGGCTATCCGGTTGCATATCCAAAAGATCATTCGTCGGATCAACAACTGCAGTCTTACTTGGATCGAGTTTATAAGCTGCATTTACTGAATCAATATATCTTGGTATCCGATCTCTTATATCATCACCACGACAAAGAACTGTTTCCTTTGAGTAGAATATAAGCTGCCACTGAGTTGGCACATCATCCGCAAATACATATTTAATGTGTTGCTTATTTAACCAGGTAATACAAGACATTAACTGCTTTTCTGTTGTTACGTTAAAAGCATAATCTTTGAACATAAATAAACTTATCGCGCCAATTAATATAAAAGGAATAGTAACAGCTTTAATTAACTGCTGTGTATTTATTTTATTTAATAATATAGCTAGTGCAATTAAAGTAAAACCTGTTAATGGTAATAAATAACGCGGCGCATGGTCTATCAAAAAAATGCAATATCCTAAAGTGAAAGCAACGGATGTTGCTGCGCAGATGAATAAAAAATTGCCGAAGAAATCTGTGAACACATATTTAACAGCCAGTATCAAAATAGTAAGGATCAAAACAATAAAAAGACAGGAATATATTTTTACTACAACAGGTGCCGCATATACATCTGTAAGATAATAATACGCATTCAAATGATCAAATAACAGATGAGGAAGATCCAATATTCCCGGCATATGAATATCAAATACTTTAGGGCTCCAATAATTTGCAGCATGCCGTTGCAATAAAGTAAATATTCCTATTGTAACAAGATTCCCTACTGTAAAGGCTTTAAAAGAATCAAGTTTGTGCCCTTCATGATACCAACAATAAAACAAAAACGGCAACAAGCCGGGAAGCCACAACGGCTGACTATAAGCAATGATCGCTAAAAGAACACCGGTCAAACTATAACCCCAAAAAGATTTTTTATAATCACTTAATAAATACCATAACAATATTGCACTTAATGGAAAAGCTGTAAGATAACCGCCCCTTGCCTTCATTGACCATACGGCCCATGCAGGTAAAAAAATAAACATTAATGTAAGCAACCAGGCGGCAAACTTATTATTTGAAAGAAGAATTTCTTTACAGGTTTTATAAAAGAAAATAATACCTATCGTCCAAAGAGTAAGCATGGCTAGTTTGACACTATGATCATTCAATCCTCCAAAAAATGAAAATAGCGAGATCATTGCTGATTCAACAAGTGTGAACCCGTATGATTGTCCGTAGAAAAATACAGCAACATGGCCCTCCATTAAATGTTTAGCCATTAATCCTACAACACATTCATCTTCATCCAATATCAGGTGCGGACTCAAAAGCTGTGGCAATCGTGATACGAAGCAAAGAATTATAATAATAAAATATGGAGCCGCCGCAAAGAAAAATTTTCTGATTCTCATCGTTAATTAAGACAATTAGTTGTGGTTTCGTCCAAAAATAGGAAAATCTGCGGATTTAAACTTTCATCAATTGATCAAGCTTCTTTTGTTTCAGTTGATTTTTCTACTACTGCGATCAAATCAGATAATTCAACTGTCATTGGCATCAACCCTAATTGAACCACCGCTTTCTTACCACGAATTTCTTTTACGATAGCTACCTGTCTGTTTTTTTTCATTTTCACTTTAGCGCCTACAACAATTTCTCCTCCTACTTCTTTAAATTTTTCATCCAACTTTTTTTGTTGCTTATTGACGATGATCTTTTCTTTTTGATTGAATAATAAAGCATGGATCATTTGTACAACTTTACCTTTATCTTCTGTCTTGCGCCATTCTATTACCATTGATTTTAAACGGCGTTCCATATCTTTTAAGTAACTCAGTTTCTCTTCCGATATTTTATTTTGATGGCGCAGTCTTTCTATTTCCTGTAAATGCTTTTCCTTATCCAATACCTGCTGCATTTCTTTTTTCAGTCGCTCGTTTTCTTTAATGAGCTTTTGCAACTCGATCTTATCTTTATTAATTATTTGCAGATCCTGTTCTGTCCGATTCAATAATTTATCTAAACTAAAATGATCGTCATCAACTAATTTTCTTGCTTTTTCTATCAATCTTTTTTCTAAACCAATTCTTTCTGCAATAGAAAAAGTGTACGAACTACCGGGCTTTCCGATGATCAATTTATACAAAGGCAATAAATTATTTTCGTCGAATTGCATCGCACCGTTGATAATGCCGGGCACTTTGTTGGCCATTACTTTTAAATTAAGATAATGCGTTGTTACAATGCCAAAAGCATGTTTGTGCGCCAACTCTTCCATAATAACTTCTGCAAAAGCACCACCTAAATTTGGGTCACTCCCACTACCCAATTCATCAATGAAGAACAATGTTTTACCATTGGCGTTCTCCATAAAATGTTTCATATTTTTCAGGTGAGATGAATAGGTACTCAACTCAAACTCCAGACTCTGTGTATCACCAATATGGATCATGATCTGTTTAAAGATCCCCATTTCACTATTTGGATGAACAGGTACCAACAAACCGCTTTGCAACATCAATTGCAATAAGCCAACAGTTTTAAGTGTTACCGTTTTACCTCCTGCGTTTGGTCCGCTGATAACCAATATTCTATTCTTATCATTCAAATTAATATCTACGGGAATGGTTGGCTTATTATTATTTTGATTGTATAACAACAATAATGGATGGTATGCCTGAATTAAATTAACATGTGCTTTATCATACAACTGCGGATAGTTACCGCCAACATCAATAGCCAGCTTTGCTTTGGCTCTTATAAAATCAAACTCTCCCGCAATATCATGGTAAACTTTTAACAGTGACGCATACACGCTTAACTTCTGTGTTAAAACGCGAAGTATCCGATACACTTCTTTGCGTTCATCATTCTCTAAAGAAAAAATATCGTTGTTTAATCCTGTCGTTTCTTCCGGTTCAATAAAAGTTGTTTTGCGACTATCGCTTTCACCGTGCAAGATTCCTTTTATCATTCTTTTTTGTTCGGCAAAAACAGCGAGTACTCTCCTTCCGTTCATAAAGCTTTCTTCGATATCTGCTAAATGTCCGAGCTTATTTAATTTACTTACAATGCGATCAAATACCCTGCGTAACTCATTTCTCTTTCTGTATAAATTCATCCTGATATCGCCCAACTCAATACTGGCAGTATCTTTTACTTGCCCCGCTTCATCCAGTATCTCATCTATCAGTTCAATAATTACTTTCTCGTAATAAGTATGCTCAATAACTTTTGCTAACGCAGGATAAGCAACTCTTCTTTCATTATCGAACCAACGAAAAATATCACCGGTATTATTTGCCAGCTTTTTGATATGTAAAAATTGTTCGCCATTTAACACAGCTCCCGGAATACTGATAAGCTTTAAGTCTTTATGTAAATTCAGGATAAAATCGTTCGGAAAATACTGCGCATTTTGCATGAGCAATTTAAACTCATGACTCTGCTGCAACTCCGTTTCAATAAATTCTTTTTTAGTATGTATGCGAAGGTTATTGGCTTTCTCTTTTGCAAATTCAGTACGGCAATATGCTGCCAGTAAAGATTTTACCTTTTCATATTCTAATTGCACCAATGTCGATTCCGGAAAAAATTTCATATCGTAACTCCTGTAATTCTTTAGTTTACCCGCAAAGGTAATATGAATTGGAATGAGAACGTTTAACGTAAATTTGTAAGTAGCGTCTCAGTTTGAAAATGGAAAAGAAAAATTGCAGTCGCCGACACTTGTCATTCCGAGGAACGAGGAATCTTATCTTTATTAAATGATCTGTTATCTAGTAAATAAGATTCCTCGTTCCTCGGAATGACAAGACCTCAATTAATAATCATTTAAACTGAGACATTTCCAATTTGCATGATAAATACCATCTTTGTTAAAATTAAGTTAGTACCTTTTATTTTGTAAACTAACGGTATCTACTTTGCGTACTTGAGATAAAACAATGATGAAATCACTACTTTTATCTGCAACCGTTTTATTGGGTTTGTCTTCCTTTGCACAAACAAATACTTTAAAATCAAAAAATATGGATAATACAGATTCAACACATCCACACACTTTAGTAGCAACATTTGGCACCGGCTGCTTTTGGTGCACGGAGGCAATTTTTCAGGAATTGGAAGGTGTTGTAAAAGTGACAAGTGGTTATAGCGGCGGACATGTAGCTAACCCAACTTATAAAGATGTCTGCGCCGGAACCACCGGTCATGCCGAATGTTTGAATATTGAATACGATCCAAAAAAGATCAGTTTTGATGAATTACTGGAAGTGTTTTGGCAAACCCACGATCCTACAACACTTAACAGGCAAGGAAACGACGTTGGTACACAATACAGAAGCGTTGTGTTTTATCATAACCACGAACAAAAAGAAATTGCTGAAAAGTATATCAAAGAATTAAATAAAAGTGGTGCATGGAAAGACCCTATTGTAACCACGCTTGAACCATTTGTAAAATTTTATCCTGCAGAAGCTTATCACCAGGACTATTATTTGAATAATGGCGAGCAACCTTATTGCCACTTTGTAATAAGACCTAAGGTGGAAAAATTTGAGAAGGTTTTTAAGGGGAAGTTGAAGAAGTAACCCCCTAAATCCCCCTGAAGGGGGACTTTTTGGAGTTTTTATATTTAGAAGAATCTGTTGTTTATCATTAACCCCTTTTTGATATTTTGCTCTAAAGCCTCCCCTTCAGGGGAGGTTTGGTGGGGTTTGCTTTCTTACTCTTCTAAGTTCCAGCAAATTCAAACTATTCGCTTCAAACCCTTCGATATTAGTATGCACCAAATGTATTGCCATATCATACCACAATGGAACTACAGGCGCATCATTCATTATTAGCTGATCCATTTGTTGGTATAATTTATATCGTACGGAATCATTCTTTTCTGCTATCGCTTTTTCATACAAAATATCAAAAGCCGGATTTTTATAACGCGTGTAATTAGGTGGCGCTGGATTTTTTCCATAGAACACACTTAAATAATTTTCTGCATCAGGATAATCTGCTATCCAACTTCCTCTGTAAAATAATGCTTTTGATTTTGCTGTTTGTTCCAGTAATAAACTTTTCTGTATTGTTTCAACTTCAATATTGATGCCTATTTGCTGCAGCTCATTAACGATATAACTTGCGAGATCTGCGTATATCGGAACTGTTAGTAATTTTATTGTCGGTAATCCTTTACCATTTGGATAACCTGCTTCTGCTAATAATTGTCTTGCTTTTGTTACATCATAATGATAGCCTTTAACTGCTGTTGTATCGAACGATGGTAATCCCATTGGTACAAAACCGCTTTCTGCAGGTGTTCCAATTGAATTGCGTAAATACAACATCATCTTCCTTTTATCAAAGCCATAATTAATTGCCTGACGTATCTTTTGAAAACATAATGGAGATGATCTTACTAACTCATTATCAGGATCAACTAAAATTCCTAAAAACTCTGTATTTAAGTATGGATGTGTATTTAAAGTGATCTTTCCCTCCCACTCTTTTTTTAAATGTCCGGTTTTAGTTAACACTTCATCTTTAAAAGATGGATCGATATCATTGATAAAATCCAGCCTGTCTTGTTGAAATTCTAAGAACTCCGTTGCCTTACTATCATAGAATGAAATTTTTATTCCATCTAAATACGGTAACATGTAGCCGCTGCTATCGTGTTCAAAATAATGCTCATTCTTTTTTAAGATCAGCGCCTGACCTTCTTCCCAAACAACAAATTGAAAAGGCCCCGTACCGACGGGATGACTACGAAAATCATTCCCATATTTATCAACTGCCTCTTTAGGAACGATAGAGCAATATTGCATACTTAAAATGCCCAATATCGGTTGAAACGGACGGATCAATTTTAATTGAAAAGTAGAATCATTGATCGCAGTGAAACCATTTACGGAATCAACACGATCGTTGAATATCCATGCTCCCGGACTTGCTGTATTTTTATCAATAATTCTTTCAAAACTATAAACAACATCTTGTGCAGTTAATTTTCTTCCCTTACCATTTGGGAATGCATCATTATTATGAAAAAAAATATCCGTACGTATATGAAAAGTGAACGTTAAGTTATCCGATGAGATCTCCCAGCTCTTTGCCAATGACGGAACCAACTGCATTTTATCATCTACTTCAATTAATGTATTATACAATTGATGTACGGCCCACATGATAGATTGGTTCTTCGCGAATGCCGGATCCAAGGAAGCTATGCCACTGCTTTCGTTGTAATGAAATATTTTTTTATCGGGATGAACATGCGAGGTGCAAGAAATAAAACTTGAAATACAAATAAGGAATAAGAAATAAGAAACAAAAAATAAGGAAGTATCGTGCACTAGATGCAAACGTTCTTTTATTGTTTGTATAAAAAATAGTCTTTTTAACTTCATTTTATATAATAAAAACTAAATTTAGCAAATGAAACTTGTTCAACACTTTCTTATTTTTTGTTTCTTATTCCTTATTTCTTATTCAGCAGCTGCGCAGCCTTTTACACAAGCTGATACTTTGCGCGGAAGCAATGGTCCCGGCAGAGATTGGTGGGATGTTTTACATTATGATATTACCATAAAACCCAATTATTTAAACAAGACAATTACAGGAACAACGACCATTGAATTTAAGGTAATCAAAAAAGCAGGCAAAATGCAAATTGACCTGCAAGATTCTTTAATTATTGACAGCATTAATATTCGGATAAGTGATGAACATTATAAGATAAGTAAGGTCAAGAATGTTAATTTTCAAAAAACTGAAGGTGTTTATTTTATCGATACCATAAACTATGTACTATCAACCACTAACTGGATAACCATTTACTATCATGGCAAACCTCATGAAGCCGTTAACCCACCCTGGGATGGAGGCATGGTTTGGACAAAAGATAAAAATAACAATCCATGGATAAGCACTGCATGCCAGGATCTGGGTGCCAGTGCATGGTATCCCTGCAAAGATATTCAAAGCGATGAACCTGATCACGGTGCAGCTTTGCGTATAATCGTTCCTGATAGTTTGGTTGGTATTGGAAATGGCAGGTTAACAGAAAAAAGATCACTGGGTGACAGTACTACCCAGTATTCATGGCACGTAAAATCTCCCATCAACAATTACGACATCGTTCCTTACATCGGAAAGTATGTTCACTTTGGAGAAATATACAAAGGTGAAAAAGGCGATCTTGATATGGACTATTGGGTGCTGGATTACAATCTCGATAAAGCAAAAAAACAATTTAAAGATGCAGCACGAATGATGAAAGCATTTGAATATTGGTTTGGTCCTTATCCTTTTTATGAAGATGGATATAAATTAGTTGACGCTCCTTACTTAGGCATGGAAAATCAAAGTGCCATTGCTTATGGTAATCAGTATAAAATGGGCTATGATGGTCATGATAGATCTGAAAGTGGCTGGGGATTAAAATGGGATTTTATTATTGTTCATGAAAGTGGCCATGAATGGTTTGGCAATAATATCACAAGCAAAGACATTGCTGATATGTGGATACATGAAGCCTTTGCAACCTATAGCGAAGTATTGTTCACAGAATATTATTATGGTAAAAAAGCTGCAGATGATTATTGCATTGGGCTAAGAAAAATAATCAGAAATGATACACCTGTTATCGGCCCTTATGGTGTAAATAAAGAAGGCAGCAATGATATGTATGAAAAAAGTGCCAACATGATCCACACCATTCGCCAGGTAATTAATAACGATAGTGTATTCAGAAAAATATTAAGAGGATTGAATCATACATTCTATCATCAGACAGTTACCACTAAACAGATCGAAGATTATATCAGTACTGAATCTCATATTAATTTTTCAAAAGTATTTGATCAGTATTTACGTACCACACAAATTCCGGTACTGGAATATAAAATCAAGGATTATACACTGAGTTACCGCTGGACGAATTGCGTAAAAGGATTCAATATGCCCATTACAGTAAACTGCAAAGGAACGTGGCCAATTAAACCAACGGAACAATGGAAAACGATCAGCATGTATCCTGAAGGAACCGTAAATTTTTCTATTGACAGAAATTTCTACATCAAAACAAAAAAGGTAGAGTAATTTAGCAGCAAATCAATTTATGTCGCAGATAAGAAGGCAAAGCATTATTTCTTCCGTGGTGGTGTACATCGGCTTTGGACTTGGCTTTATCAATACTTATCTGTTTACAAGAGAAGGCGGTTTTACAAAAGAAGAATATGGACTTACGGGGATTTTTGTTGCCATTGCCACTTTAATGTATTCGTTTGCCAACCTTGGCATGCCAGCTTATGTCTACAAATTTTATCCTTATTATAACGATAACCTCGATAAAAAAAGAAGTGATATTTTTTCCTGGTCAGTCTTTATATCTTTAATAGGATTTTGTTCTGTAATCATTGGGGGTATTTATTTTAAGGATACCGTTATCCGTAAGTTTGGACAAAACTCTCCTGATCTCGTCAAATATTATTACTGGATATTCCCTTTTGGATTGGGCCTTACGTTATTCTCCATTTTAGAAAATTATGCGTGGCAGTTAAAAAAATCTGTATTTACTAATTTCTTGCGAGAGGTACAGTTCCGCATATTCACTACTGTTTTGATAGTGCTCACATTTGTTGGCATCCTTGCTAAGTTTGATATGTTCATCAAACTATATTCTTTCGAATACCTCGCACTTGCCATTATTTTACTGGGGTATCTTTTAATAAAGGGTGAAGTACATTTTACTTTCAAAGTAAGTATCGTAACAAAAAAGTTCTTCAAAAAAATTCTAACGCTTATTTCTTTCATTTACGGCGGATCATTGGTGTATATGATCGCCAGTATTTTTGACCAGGTGCTAATTGCTTCCGTTTTAAAAGACGGATTATCGCAATTGGCCGTTTTTACATTTGCATTGTATGTTGGCAGCATTATGCAGGCCCCGCAAAGAAGCATTGTATCTTCTTCGATAGGCACTTTGTCACAGGCATGGAAAGATAAGGACCTAAAAAAAATTGAAAAGATCTATACGCAATCATCCATCAACCAACTCATTTTTGCTGTGGGAATGTTTGCATTGATCTGGTTGAATTTTACAGACGCCATTCCTACATTTCATATGCAGGCCGGTTATCAGGACGCCAAATGGATCTTCTTTTATATTGGCCTGATGCGTATTGTTGATATGGGTACAGGCGTTAACACACAGATCATTGCCACTTCTACTTCCTGGAGATTTGATTTTTTTACCGGATTAATATTATTGACAATTACACTGCCGCTAAATTATATACTCACTAAATATTATTTCGGTGTAATAGGTCCAGCTATTGCTAATTTATTTTCTTTTACAGTTTACAATGCCATTCGCTTTTGGTTCCTGAAGAGAAAATTCAAACTGCAACCTTTCTCGGCAAAAACATTATACACCATTTTGTTGGGCGTAGCTTGTTACTATTGTTGTTATTTTTTATTAAAAGATCTTCATGGCTTTTTGGGATTGATGGTAAGAAGCCTCTTCTTTATAGCGATATATGTTGCGGGAACTTTATTACTGAAATTATCAGATGATGTGATGCCGGTATGGTTTACACTTCAGAAGAAATTGGGATTAAGAAGAGATTAACCGACTCCCTAGAGGTAGGAAAGTATTAAATTGAAAAGCTTTGTCATCCTAAGGTACGAAGGATCTAATCGTTGATCAATCATTCTGCAACAATAAGAATAAGATGCTTCGTTCCTCAACATGACAAAAGAAGGCTGAAATACAATGATTTTTTGTAATTTGAAGAGTACTTCCCTGTATCTGAGGGATCAGTAAAGGCTAGTTCAATCTTCCACCTGAAACAAATCTTGCGGTATAATAATCTTCCTCTAAATTACTGATCATTACGCCGCTGCTGGTTGAGCTGTGTACAAAATAATTATTGCCGATATAAACACCAACATGGCTGATGCCGTGTCTTTTACCCATCGTATTAAAAAAGACAAGATCACCTTCTTTCAGATCATTTTTATGAACTCGCACGCAAGATTCATATTGTTCCTTCGCAGTACGGGGAATTGATAATTTGAATATCTGCTGCATTAATGTAGAAGTAAAAGAGCTGCAATCAATACCATCTTTAGTACTACCACCAAACATATAAGGCGTACCCATCCAACTATCGATGAATTGATATAGTGCAGTATCCTTAACGAACTCAACTTCCTGATCTGTAAGTATGGCGTATTTGAATTGTAAAGAAGAACAATTTTCCAGGTAAGCTTCTTCAGAAGTATTGCTAACAGAATTCATAGGGAGTTTGCTGGCACTGACAATGATTGGAACTTTAACTTCCTTTTTAGCAGGCATAATAGCTTCACTACTACTATAATCATTAGGTGCCGCAGGAGCTTCGGGATCCAATTCTATATTCTCAATAAATTTGGGATTCGTTTTAGATTTTGTTGTATTGGTCGACAAATCAGTTGTAGTACTATCCTGCGCTTTAGCACACACGGGTACCAAAGAAAAAATGGTGACGGAGATCGTAATAAAAAATAAGTCTTTCATCAATATTATTTGATCTGTACGCTACTACAGTTATAAATATATTTTAATACAATCGCAAAGGTAAGGTCAATTCTATAAAAATTGCCCCTTTCAAATGCTAACAGATGTGTAAAACTGCACATCATGTGTAAAAACGAATTAGAAATAGAGATTATTGTTAACGATATTTGTAAATAGCTCTTTTTGAAAAATAAAAGCGCTTTAAAAGGTTAGATCAGAACAGAATATGAAGTTTTCTCACTTACACGTACACACACAGTTTTCGCTATTGGATGGAGCCGCCTCTATCAAAAACCTGTATAAAAAGGCCATTGCTGATGGTATGCCTGCATTGGCCATTAGTGATCATGGTAATATGTTTGGTGCGTTTGAGTTTGTTAAAGAAGCCTACAACAATAAAAATGACGATGGCACTTTAAAAGTAAAACCTATTGTAGGTTGCGAATTTTATATCACTACCGACAGAACCAGAAAGACATTCAGCAAAGACGAAAAAGATCCCCGCAATCACCAGATATTATTGGCCAAGAATGAAATTGGTTATAAGAATTTAGTAAAGCTTACTTCGCTTGGTTATATCGAAGGGATGTACTCTAAATATCCGCGTATTGATAAAGCATTGATCAATAAATATCATGAAGGATTAATTGCCACAACTTGCTGTTTGGGTGCATTGGTACCACAAACCATTTTAAAAAAAGGCGAAGAAGAAGGCGAAAATGAATTCAAATGGTGGCTGAATATTTTTCAGGAAGATTATTATGTAGAGCTGCAAAGACACGGCATTCCCGACCAGGAAAAAGTGAATGAGGTACTGTTGAGGTTTGCTAAAAAATACAATGTAAAAGTTATTGCATCCAATGATTCTCACTACGTGGATCAAAAGGATTTTAATGCCCACGATATTCTGTTATGTATCAACACCGGCGAAAAGCAATCTACCCCAGCCTTTCGTGAATTTAGTGATGATGATGTAATGACGAAGAACAAGCGCTTCGCATTTCCTAACGATCAATTCTATTTAAAGAGCACAGCGGAGATGACCAAACTCTTTGGCGATATTCCTGATGCGATTGATAATACCAACGAGATCGTTGATAAGGTTGATCTGTTGAATTTAAAACGCGATATCTTATTACCATTCTTCGAAGTGCCCGCCAACTTTAAATCTCAGGATGAATATTTAGAACATTTAACCTGGACCGGTGCCAAAGAACGCTATAAAATACTAACACCCGAAAGTGAAGAGCGTTTACAATTTGAATTGCGCATCATTCGTGAAATGGGTTTTGCGGGTTACTTCTTAATTGTAAGTGATTTTATTAAGGCAGGCAGGGATATGGGCGTATTCATCGGCCCCGGCCGTGGATCTGCAGCAGGCAGTGCCGTAGCTTATTGCATTGGTATCACCAATATCGATCCGATCAAATACAACTTACTATTTGAAAGGTTCTTAAATCCTGAGCGTAAGTCAATGCCCGATATTGACACGGATTTTGACGATGAAGGCAGACAAAAAGTGATCGATTATGTAGTTAAAAAATACGGCAAGGAACAGGTAGCGCAGATCATCACTTATGGTACGATGGCTGCTAAATCCAGCATCGCCGATGTATCAAGAGTTATGGATCTGCCGTTGGCGGAAAGTCGTGCTATTTCAAAGTTAGTTCCTGAGCGTCCGGGCATTAATCTGAAAAGATTATTGCATGCGCCTTTAACAAATAAAGAAGCCAAAGAAACCAAAAGCACCGAAAAATCTTTAGAAGAAAAAGAAGGTTTACAAGGCGATGATGCAGAAAATGTAAAGAAGCTGAGAGAGATATACAACGGCACAGATCTTAACAGTAAGATACTTCACGAGGCAGAAATTCTGGAAGGCTCGGTTAGAAATACCGGCATCCACGCTTCGGCAATTATCATCGCACCAAAAGATCTGACCGATCTTTTGCCGGTGGCAACTTCGAAAGAATCTGAACTTTGGTTAACCCAAATTGAGGGTAACACCATCGAAGAAGCAGGTGTAATTAAAATGGATTTTCTGGGTTTAAAAACCCTGAGTATCCTAAAGACTGCTTTACGGTTAATAAAAGAAAATCATGGAGTTACAATAGATATTGATTATATTACTTTAGATGATGAGCAGACCTATAAACTCTATCAGCAAGGCGATACTAACGGTACATTTCAGTTTGAAAGTCCGGGTATGCAGAAGTATTTACGCGAACTGAAACCCGATAAATTTGATGACCTTATTGCGATGAATGCCTTGTATCGCCCGGGGCCAATGTCTTATATTCCCGACTTTATCGATCGTAAACATGGCAAGAAACAGGTAGTGTACGATCTGGCAGATATGGAAGAATACTTGAAGGAAACGAATGGTATTACTGTCTATCAGGAACAGGTGATGTTGCTATCCCAAAAGCTGGCAGGCTTTAGTAAAGGTGATGCCGATGTGTTGCGTAAAGCGATGGGGAAAAAGCAAAAAGCGGTACTGGATAAAATGAAAGTACAGTTCGTTGACGGTGCTACCGCTAAAGGACACGATAAAGATATTTTGGAAAAAGTATGGACGGATTGGGAAGCATTTGCCCAATACGCCTTCAATAAATCTCACTCCACTTGTTATGCTTTTGTAGCATATCAAACCGCTTATTTAAAAGCGCATTACCCAAGTGAATACATGGCTGCAGTTTTGAACCATGCAGGCAGTATCGATAAGATAACGTTCTTTATGGAAGAATGTAAACGCATGGGATTAAAAGTACTCGGACCCGATATTAATGAATCTCAAAATGGTTTTGCGGTAAATCAAAAAGGCGAGATACGTTTTGGCTTCAGCGGCTTAAAAGGCGTTGGCGAAAATGCTATTGAAAATATTATCCTGGAAAGAACCAAACACGGCCATTTCGTTTCTATTTATGATCTGGCAAAAAGGATCAACCAAAGAGCTGCTAATAAAAAATCATTGGAGAGTCTTGCCTACTCCGGTGCTTTTGATTGCTTTAAAGATATAACCCGTGCCCAATATTTTTACCAGGCACCGGGTGATGCACAAGGCCTTGAAAAGATATTGAAATTCGGAAGCATTTTTCAATCGCAGGCATCAAGCTCAAGCAATACCTTATTTGGGGATATGCAGATGCCGGAAATTACGCCACCTAAATTACCCATCTGCGATCCATGGCCACTGGCGGAAAAACTGGATTATGAAAAAGAAGTAACGGGTATGTACATGAGCGGGCACCCGTTGGATAATTTTAAATTTGAGATGAAGCATTACAGCATCTCCCCTTTGGCGGAATATAATGAGTTTAAAAATGCGGTAAATATGCATCCTAATCCCGGCAGACAGTTCCGGGTGGCAGGTTTGGTGGTAGATGCACAACATCGTTTAACAAAAACGGGCAAAAACTTCGGTGTATTAAGTATCGAAGATTATAGTGGCAAAAGCGAGTTCATGCTTTGGAGCGAAGATTATGTGAAATATAGAGAGTACTTAGAAAAAGGCACGATCGTTTTGGTAGAAGGCGGCTTCAAAACAAGGTACAATAGCGATCAATACGAATTCAAGTTATCAAAATTACACTTGTTAGATACCGTAAAACCATTACTAACCAAACAGGTATCAATAGAAATACAACCGCAATTCATCAAAGAAGACTTTGTAAATTTTATAGAAAAGAACATCAAAGACAACCCGGGCAAAACTTCTATCAAATTCAATATAGTTGACACCCGCAACAATTTTAAAGTGGGCATGTACACGTTAGAAAAAGGATTTACCATGAACGATGATATGGCGGTGTTTTTAAACGAGAACCCCGATATTGAAGTGAGCGTATTAACTTCTTAAATTGACAGTTGACAATTGACAATTTGGAGAAAGTTTCTCAATTAATTCAGGTTGAAAAATTAATATAATTTTCGAGTTAAGGAAATTGTCAATTGTCAATTATCCATTATCAATTATAAACCAGCTGCCTATATTGCATTTCAGCAGAAATTAACAATCCATTTGTCAGTGTGTATATGTCATTACAACACATTCAATAATTTGGATGTAAATTTGATTCTTAACAAAAAGACAATTTAAAAACATATAAATCATGGCAACAGAATTTACAGACGTAAACTTTCAGGAAAAGGTATTAGACTCAGATAAATTATCAGTAGTTGATTTTTGGGCAGAATGGTGCGGACCTTGTCGCGCAATAGGACCAGTTATTGAAGAATTATCTAAAGAGTACGAAGGAAAAGTGAACATAGGAAAAGTAAATGTGGATCACAATCCGCAAACTTCAGTTAACTATGGTATTACAAGTATTCCTGCAATTCTTTTCGTTAAAGGTGGTCAGGTTGTCGACAAATTAGTAGGTGCACAACCAAAAGCTAATTTTGTGAAAAAGATTGAGGCGCTTAAGTAAGTTATACTTGATATTTATTTTGAAACTCCTGCTTTTGTGGGAGTTTTTTTATTGTCTGGTATTCTTTGCCTTGGTTCGTGTCCCCACGAACCATTCGCTTCGATCAATCTGAATTCGCAATGCTATCGATCAGAGCGGGTTTGGTTCGTGGGGACAGGTAACTATATACCTGTTAGACCATGGAGGTAAAAAAATCAACCTTAATTAGTTTTTTATGTATGTTTAGTGTAAATTTTTCCCATGGAAAGTAACCCTACTATAACACGGATAGTATATGCTGTTATTATAATCTTAATTTTATATGCTATATATACAAGATATCGATTAGATTTTTATGGTGTATATGTTGTGGGAGAACTCACAAATGTAAAGGCTGCAACAGGTGGAACAATAGTAGACTACAAATTTTATTATAATGATACTACCTACTCTGGTAGAGCACGTGATTACCCAGTAAATGATAGTATAGGGACTAAATATTTTGTTTTAATTCTACCAAGTGATCCTACTATAAGCATATTTCAACCATTAAAAACCGTCCCCAAATATTTACATTATAAGCAGGGTGAATCATGGAACGAAATCCCTTATTACCAATAGTAAAAAAGGCTGCATAATAGCAGCCTTTAAATAAAGTCCTTTACATCAACCCTCACTGGCGCAAGTCTTCCGAAGGATGACTTGTGTCTACAATGCAGCAAGTTTGTAACTTGCGTCTTATAATAGTAAAATACACCGCGAACCAAGGCGAAGAGCAGGTTACCGTAACCTGGCAAAAATTAAAAGCCGGCGGCATTGTACTCGAATGCGAACCACAAAAAATAAGAGATAACTTTGGCTTCTATTTTCATTTTGATAATTTGATGATAGAAGTAGAAACACTCTAGTTTTTTGTCATGCTGAGGAACGAAGCATCTTATTCTAAAAATAAAATGGTTCAAGAATTAGATTCTTCGCTTCGCTCTGAATGACAAAATAGTTGGCCGTTGGTCAAAGACCAGATGGCGGCAACAGTAAAATAAATAATAATGGAACCACAAAAGAACAACCCTCTCCACAATATCACTCTTGAACAGATCATGAATTATTTGGTAGAAAATCATGGCTGGGAATATTTAGCGGAACAGATCAATATCAATTGTTTTAAAAGTAATCCAAGCATAAAATCAAGCTTAACATTTTTGCGCAAAACACCATGGGCTCGTACAAAAACAGAGACCCTATATTTGTATCTACTAAGAAAGAATAAGTAATCAGAATTATTGTAACGCTTATACAACAAGACAAAACATAATGACACTAACAGACTGGATAGGATTTACGGGCGTAGCTATTTTATTAATTGCCTATTTTTTGAATATAGCCAATATTATAAAATCAGACGGTTTCATGTACTTGTTTTTGAATTTTATTGGAGCAGGGATTTCCTGCATCGCCTCTGTCATGTTAAAGTATATCCCTTTTGTTATAATGGAAGTTGCCTGGACATTGGTATCTGCGATAGGAATGATAAGATGCTTAAGAAAAAACAAGAATTAGATATTACCTACTAGCAAGCATTTCCTAACTTTTTGCTTTTAACTTTTTACTTTTGACTTACCAGTATAGCTACTACCCTCTTAGTTAGTCCATTTTGTTTATAATACCACCTTAACTAACTTCGCAAAAATGTTTTACAATGAGTGTTTCGATAGATATTTTGATCGCGTCAACGAACGATAAGGACCTAAAAGTAATTGCTGAAAAAGTGAAGCAGGGGAAACGTATTACTGACGAAGAAGGTATTATACTTTTTGAAAGAGGAAGTCTTTCTTTTGTAGGCGCTTTAGCTAATTTCATCAGAGAAAAATTCCATGGCAATAAAACTTATTTCAATCGCAATTTCCATATTGAACCAACAAATGTTTGTGTGTTCAGTTGTAAATTTTGTTCTTACTCGCAATTATATGCGCACAAAGAAGAAGGCTGGGAACTAAGTATAGATCAAATGCTCGACATCGTAAAAAAATACGACGGCAAACCAATTACAGAAGTTCACATTGTTGGCGGTGTTCATCCAAAAATGAATATGGATTATTTTATTGAGTTGATGCAAAAGATCAAAGCACATCGTCCTGCATTGCACGTAAAAGCATTTACAGCCGTTGAATTAGATTATATGTTTCGCAAAGCAAAACTGACAGTTGCCGAAGGAATGAAAAGATTGAACGAAGCCGGTCTGGATAGTTTACCCGGCGGTGGTGCAGAAATTTTCCATCCCGAAATAAGAGAAATAATTGCCGGCGATAAAGTAAATGCAGACGGATGGTTAGCGATACATGAAACAGCGCACAACTTAGGAATGCACACAAATGCAACTATGCTATACGGACATATAGAAAAATACGAACACCGTATTGATCACATGCGCAGACTGAGAGAATTACAAGATAAAACAGGTGGCTTCAACACATTCATTCCATTAAAATTCAGAAATAGTAATAATGATATGAGTAATGTAGCAGAATCTACTATCACAGAAGACATGCGCCTATATTCAATTGCAAGAATTTATTTAGATAATTTTCCTCACCTGAAAGCTTACTGGCCAATGTTGGGAAGAGAAAATGCGCAGTTGAGTTTATCATTTGGTGTAAACGATATTGATGGCACTATTGATGATTCAACAAAGATCTATTCAATGGCTGGCAGTGAAGAACAAACACCTGCAATGACCACCGAACAATTAGTTACTTTAATTAAACAAGTAAAACGCCAACCTGTTGAGCGCGATACTTTGTACAATATTGTGAAAGATTACACTGGTGTTGAGTTTAAGGAAGGAGAACTAGTTTAATTGTAAATGATAAAATGGTAAATTGTAAATGTGATGAGCAGTTATAATTTTACCGCTTTTCATTTACCATTTATAATTTACCATTCACCATTATATTGCTGCTTATGAAAAAAAATATCCTCTGGTTATTAATGCTGACTTGCCTTTTTGCGCAAGCTCAAAATCCCGTAAAAAATATCGGCAATATAACTGCTGTTACTATCAACAACCAAACAGTAAATATCACAACTGATAATGCTTTTGCATCGATCATTGTTTATAGTCCGGATATTATAAGAGTACGCATTGATAAGCAACAACTGAAAGCTGATTTTTCTTATGCAGTGATCGCTCAGCCGATAAAAACAACAGTGAATATTAGTCAGAATGATAGTGCTATTATCATTACAACCGATTCATTAAAAGCTACGATCTCGAAGAACCCTTTTGCCATTACATTTTATAATAATGCAGGAGAAATAATTAATCAGGATGAAAAAGGCTTAAACATATCCTGGGTTAACGAATCCGTTACAGCATACAAAAAAATGCAGGATGGTGAACGCTTCATCGGCCTTGGCGAAAAAACCGGCGATCTTGATAGAAAAGGAAACGGCTACACCAACTGGAACTCTGATGTATTTGGCTATTCTGTCGGACAAGATCCTTTGTATTCAACTATTCCATTTTACATTGGTATTCATCATGATATGAATTATGGTATTTTTTTAGATAATACTTTTCAGTCAGATTTTAATTTTGGTGCCAGTAATAACCGTTTCTCTTCATTCGGTGCGCGTGGTGGTGAATTGAATTATTATTTTATTTACCATACACATTTAGCAGATATCATTACAGCTTACACTTCATTAACCGGCCGTATGAAACTACCGCCATTGTGGAGTTTAGGGTATCAGCAATGCAGATATAGTTATTATCCCGATACAGAAGTTATGCGCATTGCACAAACTTTGAGAGAAAAGAAAATTCCTGCAGATGGTATCACACTTGATATTCATTACATGGATAAATATCAATTGTTTACCTGGAATAAAGAGCGTTTTCCCGACCCCGTTAGTATGACCAGTAAATTGAAACAAATGGGTTTCAAAACAACAGTGATCGTTGATCCGGGCATTAAAGTAAATCCTGATGCTGCAGCTTATAGTTTGGGTGCAAAAGATAGTGTGTACCTAAAATATCCTGACAACACATTTTACACAGGTGCTGTATGGCCCGGCTGGTGCAACTTTACAGACTTTACAAGTGAAAAAGGTCGTGCTTTCTGGAGAAATCAGGTTAAGTTTTTTGCCAACAATGGCGTTAGTGGTATCTGGAACGACATGAATGAAATTGCAACCTGGGGAAATAAAACGCCTGATAATATTATCTACGATTATGATGGAAGAAAAGCCTCTAATCTCGAAGGACATAATGTGTACGCACTAGAAATGGCAAGATCAAGCTATGAAGGTGCTAAAGCGGCGATGAATAATGAGCGCCCGTTTGTTTTAACAAGATCAGGCTATGCGGGTTTACAACGTTATGCAGCTATCTGGACGGGTGATAACCGCACAGAAGATAACCACATGATCGCAGGCGTGCGCATAATAAGCAGCATGGGACTAAGTGGTGTTCCATTTACAGGAATGGATATCGGAGGTTTTATAGGCGCTCCTACCAGCATCGGATTATATACAAGATGGATACAGCTTGGTGCGTTCCTTCCTTATTTCAGGAACCATACTGTTGCCAATAGTAAATCTTCCGAACCATGGACATACGGTGAGGAATGTACAGACATTTCTAGAAATTATATCAACCTTCGATATAAATTAATGCCTTACTTGTATGCAACTTTTTACGAAGCAACGCAGGATGGCTTGCCTGTTGTTCGCTCTTTGGCAATTGATAATGCTTTCGATCCTAAAATTTACGAACAGTCTTTTCAAAATGAATTTTGTTTAGGAAAAAACTTATTGATAATTCCTGTAGAAAGTAATAAAGATTTTACAAAAGTGTATTTACCAAAAGGAACCTGGTACGATCTGTATTCTGACTCTGTAGAACAAGGAGGTAAAGAAAAAATCGTTGAATTAAGTACGGCAAAATTACCTGTGTTCGTTAAAGGAGGCTCTATTACTCCTATGCAATCGCTTGTCCAGTCAACATCTATCATGCCTACAGATACTTTATACTTACATATTTATAAAGGAAATACTATTAATACATTTGTGTATTACGAAGATGATGGCAGTACATTTAATTATGAAAAAGGAAGTTTTTATAAACGAAATATCACCTTCGATCCACAACAAAAAACGATCGTATTAGATAAAGCAGAAGGACAATCGGCCTCTAAATTCAAGACAATTTTATTGGTGCTACATGGTTTTGACAGCAACGATAAACTAACTGTAAACAATACTTCTTTATCAACAAAAAACACAACCATATCTTTTTTATCTACAATAACTTCATTTAGTGCTGATGGTTTAATTAAGCCTGTTGATAGCTGTAAAATAATTACTGCTGTTGTTAAAAATGATAGCGATAAAATAACAATAGGGTTTTAATTTTAACCACTGAGACACTTAAGAACACTGAGTTTCACCGAGAGCGAATAGCTTTTCTCAGTGTTTCTTTGTGAACTCAGTGACTCAGTGGCTATATTTTTCCCCTCTTCAATTAATTCCACTACCTTGAAACCATTATGCAAAACATTGATACCATTATTATCGGTTCCGGCGCAGGCGGTTTATCCACCGCTGTTTGTCTTGCCCGTGCAGGCCAAAAAGTAGTAGTACTGGAGCAGCATTATGTACCGGGCGGATGGTGCCATAGTTTTCATTTAAATGGTCAGCGATTTAGTCCGGGTGTACATTATATCGGACAAATGGAAAAAGGTGGTTCTACCAGTGAACTATTCGAAGCTCTTGGCATTGCTAATGAGCTTATTTTTTTTAAGATGAAAAAAGAAGCCTATGAACATTGCTGGATCGGTGATGAACGCATAGATATGCCGGCTGGTATGGATGAATTGTATATCAGTTTATCGGAACGCTTTCCTGCAGAAAAAAAAGGCTTAAAGAAATATCTAAAAGTAGTAGATAAAGTAAGTACACAAATATATTTGATCCCCAAGATGAGCGGCTTTTGGGATAATGTAACCATTCCTTTTCGCACTAAAGATCTGGGTAAGTTCGGGTTATTTAGTTTAAAAAGAGTGATCGATTGGCACATTAAAGATCCTTTGTTAAAAAAAGTATTGAACGTGCAATGTGGAGATCATGGCTTGCCTCCCGGACAAGCAAGTTTTCCTTTACACTGCGCCGTGATGGATCATTATATGAATGGGGGTTTCTATCCTATGGGCGGCGGTTCTGCCATTGTAAAAGCTATGACTAATTCTATCAAAAAGAATGGTGGAGAGGTCAGAACATCACAAAATGTAAAACGCATTTTAATTGAAACACATGGCAAGAAAAAACGTGCGGTTGGTGTTGAATTAGAAAGTGGTGAACAAATAAAAGCAGATAGAGTTGTATCAAACGCAGATCCCGATAAAACTTATTTACAATTAATTGGCAAAGAAAACCTAAGCAAAAAATTAATTGAGAAGTTAGAGAAGACAACTTATTCAGTTACCTCACTGATATTATTTTTAACGGTTGACATGGATGTACGCGCAGCTGGCATGGATTCAGGAAATATATGGATGTTGCGCAATCATGATCTGGATGATCTGTACAAAGAAATGTCTGCCAATGATATTTTAATTGAAGATGATTTTCCGGCAGCATTTATTAGTTGTACAACATTAAAAGATCCTGCAAGCTTTAACGGCCGTTACCACAATTTTGAAGTAGTTACTTTTATTAACTACGGCCCATTTGCAAAATTCGAGCACGAAGATGCAGAGCGCTCTGAAGAATATCTTCAATACAAAAAACGCATTTGTGAAAAGCTATTGAATAATTTAGAAAAAGTATTGCCACAAGTACGCAACCATATTGTACAAATGGAACTCGGCACTCCTATTACGAATGAGTTTTATGTAAACTCAACCCGCGGTAGCGTGTATGGAACAGAAAAGAACTTTAAACAAACGGGACCTTTCTCTTTTGCCAATAAATCTGAGATAGAAAATTTATATATGAGCGGTGCCAGTATATTGGCACATGGTGTTGGTGGTGCTACTAACTCGGGCATCCAAACCGCAGCCAAGATCCTCGGTTGTAAAATTGATGAACTGCTTGTGCCTCAGCCTAATCAGGAAGTACGCATTTACGATGCGGAAGACAGCACTCACTGGCCACAATCTGTTCACCAAAAGATGGAGGATAAGAAAAGAAATTTTAAAGAAATCTTGAGTTAATTAAAAATTAATAATTGATAATTAATAATTTTCTAAACTATCAGTTTTTATCGCTTTTCACTTACATTCTAACAGATTTCCGAGATAAGACTCCTAGTTTCTCAGAATAAAAATCAATTCATCATACTCTTCCCCATTATTAATTATTAATTCTTAATTCTTAATTAAAAACATGGCATTCGTTTTGCAGGTAATAGAATTAACATATTTAACCCCTTCGTATCAATTATTTTTTTTAAATTGTAAGTACTAAAACGATTCACTATGATAAATTTCCATGAAATTAAAAAAGGCGATTACGTTATTGCTGACAACGACGGCGATAAAAAACAAGGAGAAGTCACTGATATTAATGGCGATGAAAAACAGATCTGTGTAGATACCGGTCAGGGATTTTGGTATGAATTAAATCAGCTTAGCGGTATTCCGTTAGATGATTCACAATTAGTAAAACTTAAATTTGAAAAGCAATTAAATGCAGACGGGTCGGTCAAATACATGAAAGGCGCCTTCCGTATTTTAACACATACCAAAGATAATTTTTCAAATTTCGAGATATGGTACAGGGATGAGAAAAGACATATATCCTCTCCTATTTTTGTACATAATCTACAGAATCATTTCTTAGAAATGACAAAAATTCATTTGAATGAAGCAGCACTAGCTTAACTATTAATTCATTTTATATATGCCCGGCCAATAATGGTCGGGCTTTTTATTTTAATAATAAGATTTGTTTTGCCATGTAAATACTAGCCAGTAACTTTAGACTGATGAATAAATTACTCCTTGTAATCTTTATAAGTATTGCTCTAATCTCCACAGGATTTTCTCAAGGCTTTATTAATAGAAATAAAGGCACAGTTAGAAAATATCTGGAAACATATACTGCACAACATAAATTGAAAACCAGTATTGAAGATGCTGATTCTTCCCTGATCTTTTTGATACGGGACTCTTCTGTACATCAGTTAGATGTTGTTATCCATTTTGACAAATCAGGAAAATGCGATAGAGAAACAAGATCAACCAATTGTGATAGCTGTTATAAAAAATATATCAGTGGAACACTTAATATGGAATTGAAGTGGACAAAGATCAATGACAGCACTTATATTTCAAGGCCATTGATCCTGAATGCTCCTCAAAATAACGAGGCACCCTTTTCCTTTATCATTCAACGCAGCAATATGAGTAGAAAAGAATACAGAGCTGCTGTTAAAGGAAAAGATTAATGGGTTCTCCAGCCTTCTCTGAAAAAATCATCCATCAATATGCGGCTTAGCTGTTGCGTGTAGCCTATCTGTGCTAAGTATAAACAATCAAGGCACAGATACGCCACGCACAATCCTAACGCCGCATATCTGCGCCAGTGGGGGGGGGGGGGACAATATTGCTGAAAAAAGAACGCTAATAATAAATAATATCGCCGCTATCTAGAATTTTTTTTTCTTCTGTCACTAGGTTATTAAGATTAAAAAATAAAGAAGAAGGCTAACATAACTGTTAGCCTTTCTTATTAAACTACATTTCCAAACCTACTTCTGCGAATCAGCAAATTCTTTACGAATAATATTCAATGCGCCACCGGCTTTGAACCATTCAATTTGTTGTTCGTTGTAAGTATGATTTACATTGATGGTTTCTTTGCTACCATCTTTATGATTCAATACTAATTGCAATTGTTTGTTAGGTGCGAAGCTTGTTAAGCCAATAATATCGATGATATCATCTTCCTGAATTTTGTTGTAATCTTCTTTGTCCGCAAATGTTAATCCCAACATACCTTGTTTTTTAAGGTTTGTTTCGTGGATACGTGCAAATGATTTTACCAAAACTGCACGCACACCTAAGTGACGAGGCTCCATAGCAGCGTGTTCTCTTGAAGAACCTTCACCATAGTTTTCATCACCTACTACAATTGTTCCGATGCCTGCAGCTTTGTAAGCTCTTTGTGTTGCAGGTACAGGACCATAAACACCAGTCAGTTCATTTTTTACGTTGTCAGTTTTTTCGTTGTAAAAATTTACTGCCCCGATCAGCATGTTGTTGCTGATATTATCTAAATGTCCGCGGAACTTCAACCATGGTCCTGCCATAGAAATATGATCCGTTGTACATTTTCCTTTTGCTTTAATTAATAAACGTAAACCTTTCAAATCAGTTCCTTCCCATGCTTTAAACGGATCTAATAATTGTAAGCGTTTGCTGTCAGGAGAAACTTTTACTACTACTTTGCTACCATCAGCTGCAGGTGCCTGAAAGCCTGGATCGTCTACTGCAAAGCCTCTTGGTGGCAATTCAAATCCTGTTGGAGGATCTAATTTTACTTGTTCACCTTTATTGTTTGTTAACGTATCAGTTAATGGATTAAAATCAAGCGTACCCGCTATAGCCAACGCCGTCACTAATTCAGGAGATCCTACAAACGCCATCGTGTTAGGATTACCATCAGCACGTTTAGCAAAGTTTCTGTTGAATGAATGAACGATCGTATTGCGTTCTTGTTTTTCCGCTCCTACTCTTGCCCACATACCAATACAAGGTCCGCAAGCATTAGCGAATACGGTAGCTCCAATTTTATTAAATGTATCTAAGAACCCATCTCTTTCGATCGTAAAACGAACCTGTTCACTACCCGGAGTGATGGTAAATTCAGAATGTAGCTTTAATCCTTTTTCAGAAACCTGTTTAGCTAAGCTAACAGCTCTGCTAATATCTTCGTAAGAAGAGTTAGTACAGCTACCGATCAAACCAACTTCAATTTTTGTTGGCCATCCGTTTGCAGCTGCAGCTTCTTTCATTTTAGAAATAGGTGTAGCTAAATCCGGTGTAAACGGACCATTCAAATGTGGTTCTAATTCAGACAAATTAATTTCAATAACCTGGTCGAAATATTTTTCAGGATTTGCATATACTTCAGCATCTCCAGTTAAGTGAGCTTTAATTGCATCTGCTGCTGCTGCAATTTCTTCACGACCCGTTGCTTTTAAATAACGACTCATGCTTTCATCGTAACCAAAAGTCGATGTAGTTGCACCGATCTCAGCACCCATGTTACAAATAGTTCCTTTACCTGTACAACTCATTGAAGTTGCACCCTCACCAAAATATTCAACCACTGCTCCTGTACCACCTTTTACGGTTAAGATACCGGCAACTTTTAATATTACATCTTTAGGAGCTGTCCAACCGTTCAACTTGCCCGTTAGTTTAACACCAATTAATTTAGGCATCTTCAATTCCCAAGCAAGGCCTGCCATTACATCACAAGCATCAGCACCACCAACACCGATCGCGATCATACCTAAACCACCTGCATTCACAGTATGGCTATCAGTACCGATCATCATACCACCCGGGAATGCATAGTTTTCTAACACAACCTGGTGAATGATACCAGCACCCGGTTTCCAAAAACCGATACCGTATTTATTAGAAACAGAAGCCAAAAAGTCATATACTTCGCTGCTTTCATGAACTGCTCTGTCAAGATCTGTTGCACTGTTTACTTTCGCTTCAATTAAATGATCACAATGAACTGTAGAAGGTACAGCCACTTTGGTTCTACCGGATTGCATGAATTGTAATAGTGCCATTTGTGCCGTTGCATCCTGCATCGCAACGCGATCCGGTGCAAAATCAACATAACTTTTACCTCTTTCGTATGCAGTGGTAGCATTACCTTCCCAAAGATGTGCGTAAAGAATTTTTTCAGTTAATGTTAATGGTTTGCCGGTTGCTTTACGGGCAGCCTCAATCCTGGTGCCGAAATTGGCATAAACCTTTTTGATCATTTCGATGTCGAAAGCCATACGTGTGTGGAATTTGGAGATTAGAAAATTACTCGATTAGAAATTGCTTAATTCGTAGAAAGACTCAATTTTAATGCCAGCAGAGCAAATTTACAACAGTTCATTTCTTTTTCCATAGAAATTGAGTAAATTTTATTGTTTAACAAGATGATATTCATAATTGATTTAATTTAGCAATATGAAGCGTTTCAGGTACTTTATTGAGTGGCAGGTATTTGGTGTTTGCTCAGCAATTGGGCAGCGCATGGGTATTGCAACTTCTACTATCCGGAAATACTTTATCTATATTTCATTTCTTACAATGGGCTCTCCTGTTGTTATTTACTTCTTTGTCGCTTTTTGGATGAATGTGAAACGTTATATTTTAAATGCAAGACGTAATCCGGTTCGGTATCTGTAGGTTCTTGTCTGAACCGTTGATTGTAATTGATTTTTTTGATTGAGTTGATTTGCGGATGTTTGTCTGAATTGGGATTCGTTGGATTTTGGAATTAAAGGATTTGCGAAGGTTGATTTGACTTGTCTTCCGATAATTATCGGAACTAATCCTGCGCCATTATTCTGTTACTTTTAAAGATAAGATGCTTCGTTCCTCAGCATGACAAAAGCTAACAGAATGTTACTAACTTAATACTCCTCAACTTTCTTATTTCTTATTTTTTGTTCCTTATTCCTCATTACAAACCATATTGCCAACAAATATTACATATTCAATATTACATCTCAAATATTCCTCTCCTTTTTCTTACTTTTGTCCCCTAAAAATAAACGCTATGCCGGGAATAGAATTATACGGTGCCGAAGAACGCAAAGAAGTGAATGATGTGATGGAGACAGGTATCTTTATCCGCTACACCCACGATCAACAACGCAACGGTATTTGGAAAGCCAAAGAATTTGAATCTGAAGTAATGAAAATTACTAAAGCTAAATATGCACATGCGGTTTCCAGCGGTTCTACGGCCGTAGCTACAGCGCTTGCTGCAGCAGGCATTGGTGCTGGTGATGAAGTAATCGTTCCTCCGTTTACATTTATTGCCACTATCGAAGCTGTGTTATTTATTGGCGCGCTTCCGGTGTTTGCGGATATTGATGAAACGCTTTGTTTAAGTGCTGCCGGAATTAAAAAAGCCATCACACCAAAAACAAAAGGAATTTGCCTGGTACACATGTGCGGTGGTATGGCGAATATGGATGAGATAATGGCTGTTGTAAAAGAACATAATTTAATATTGGTTGAAGATGCGGGCCAGGCTTTTGGTGCATCCTACAAAGGAACAAATGTTGGTATGTTTGGTAAAACAGGCTGCTACTCATTTGACTTTTTTAAAATTGCTTCTGCAGGTGAAGGTGGTGTGTTAGTTACGAATGATAAACAAGCATACGATTATGCTGATTGTTATTCTGATCATGGCCATAGTCATGTTGGGAATAACCGTGGCATGGAACCACATCCTATTTTAGGTTTCAATTATCGTATCAGTGAATTGCACGCTGCTGTTGGTGTTGCTCAGACAAGAAAAGTTCCAAAAATTATCGAAGCAAATAATAAAAATAAAAAATTATTAACAAGCATCTTAGCTGATAGCGGAACATCGTTCGCAACTATATCAGATCCTAATGGAGATTCGGCAACATTCTTAAACATATTATTACCGGATACTGAAGCAGCTCAACGCGTTGTTGCAGAATTAAACAATGCAGCCATTGCAAACAATTACTGGTTCTTAAATATGTACCATTTCATTAATCAATGGGATCATTTAAAGAATTTAAAAACGGCTTCTAAATTAACCATTGAATTAGTTGGTGCGCCGCAGGATTACAACAACTTACATCTACCAAAAGCACAGGAAACAGTTGGCCGTTTAATTTCATTCGGCGTACGCTGCACCTGGACAGAAGAAGAAGTAAAACAATTAGGGCAAAATATTTCAGCGTGTATTAAAAAAGCGCTTGCAACTCAAACAGCATAGTTTAAATAGAACGCAGATTTTTATGATCGTTATGATAAGATCATGATAGATCATAAGAATCATAAAAATCTGCGTTCCATCAATAATCAATTATGATCCACAAGAATTTTAAGAACATTGATAAAATAGTTTTCGGAAGAGGAAGTTTCAATATGCTGGGCGGTATTTTAGATACCAAGCGCCATGAGAATAAAGGCTTTTTTCTTTTTGTAGTAGATAATTATTTTAAAGGTAAAGAATTAGAAAAAAGATTGCCTTTAAAAGAAAATGACATTATCAAATTCATCAACGTAGATGTTGAAGAGCCGACTACAAAACAAGTTGACGAATTAAGAGACGAAATATTAAATAGCAAAGGCTTACCTGCAGGTGTTATTGGTATTGGTGGTGGTAGTATTATGGATATTGCAAAAGCAGTTTCATTGATGTTTACGAACGAAGGTTCTTCCGTAAAATATCAAGGCCTTGATCTGATTAAAAAGCCAGGCGTTTATCATTTAGGCGTTCCAACAATTTCAGGCACAGGCGCGGAAGTGGCTATGACAGCTGTTTTAACCGGTCCTGAAAAGAAACTGGGTTTGAAATGCGAATTCACTCCTTTCAATCAGGTGATCCTCGATCCTGAATTAATTGCTTCAGTGCCTACCGATAAATGGTTCTACACAGGGATGGATACTTATATACATTGTATCGAATCTGAAGAAGGTAAATTAAATAATGCATTCAGCTTCGCATTTGCAGAACAGGCTATCAAGCTTTGTCGCGATGTATATTTAGGCGATAAAGCCGGACAAACTCCTGAGAACGACGATAAACTAATGGTCGCATCGATGATGGGAACCCAAAGTTTAACGTATTCTGAAGTAGGGATTTGTCATGCTATGAGTTACGGGTTAGCAATGGTATTTCATGAAAGACATTGCTACGCCAATTGTTTAGCGTTTCAACATTTGGAAGACTACTACCCTGCCGGCGTAAAAGAATTTAAGCAAATGCTTAAAAAGCATAATGTAACTTTGCCGCAGAATTTAAGTAAAGACTGGACCGATGAACAGATCACAGCAATGGCACATGTATCGTACAACTTACCGCACATGTGGAACCACGCTATCGGGCCTGATTGGAAAGAAAAAATAACTATTGACACTATTAAAGATCTATTTAAACGTTTGTAATTTATGAGCAAGAAAAAAGTAAAAGTTGGTAATATCGAGTGTGGTGCAGACCAACTCTTTTTGATCTCTGGTCCTTGTGTGATCGAGACTGAAATGATTATGATGAAAACGGCTGAAAAGCTAAAGGAAGTAAGTGCTAAAATGAACATTCCTATCATCTACAAATCATCTTTCTCAAAAGATAACAGAAGTAGCTTAAATTATTATAACGGTCCAGGTATTGTTGAAGGAATGAAAATGTTAGCGAGAGTGAAAGAACAATTCGGCTTCACTTTATTGACTGATATCCATTATCCTGATCAGGCTGCTGATGCAGGTGCGGTTTGTGATGTATTGCAAATTCCGGCTTACTTGTGTATGCAAACGGGCCTCATGGTTGCTGCTGCAAAAACAGGTAAAGTAATCAATATCAAACACGGTCAGTTTTTAGCTCCTGAAAACATGAAGCACCCGCTAAATAAATGTATCGAAGCAGGTAACGATCAGGTTATTTTAACTGAAAGAGGTTATACCATGGGCTATAACGATTTGATCGTTGATCCACGTGCGTTTTACCACATGGGCCAGTTAGGTTACCCGGTTGTATTTGATATCACCCACTCTATCCGTAAATACGGTATTCCAAGTGCTGATGCAAAAGGCGGCGCAAGAGAATTTTTACCGGTGTTAGGAAGAGCTGGCGTTGCAGCTGGTGTTGATGGCATCTTTGTTGAAACACATCCTGAGCCTGCTAAAGCATTATGCGATGCAGCAAGCCAGTTAAGCGTTTACGACCTGGAAGAATACTTAAAACCATTGATCGAATTACACAATACCGAAGTGAAATACAGAGGTTAAAATATTGTCTGACGGTCTCCGTCTGACAATAAGATATTATAAAAGAGGGTCTGACAGTCATGTTAGACCCTCTTTATATATTTTACCTCTTTAGAATAAATCATACTCCTTGCCTTTGTCATTCCGAGGAACGAGGAATCTAATCCATATTCATAACAGCTCTTGCAAGAAAAATAAGATTCTTCGTTCCTCAGAATGACAAGACATTGGAAACTTCTACTTATTTATAAAACAACGATATAAACACCCCAATAAAAAGCATTTGGTAACCAATATATATTACCTAAATTTGCCCATTATTTTTTTGAAACCAATAACTTATTATGGAATTATATCTTGATTCAGCCAATTTAAAAGAGATCGAAGAAGGTTTTAAATTAGGTTTTCTTAACGGATTAACTACCACGCCTACTTTTATGCAGCGTGAAGGCATTACAGACATCGATGGAATGATCGTGAAGCTATCTAAAATAGTACCTGTATTGCAGATCGAAGCTTTAGGCGATACTGCTGAAGATGTGGTAAAAGAAGCACATCGTCAATTGAAATTAGGTTTGGATCCTAAAAAAACGGTGTTTAAAATACCTGTTTCTTTAGAAGGCGTTAGAGCTTGTAAATTATTACGCAATGATGGTTTATTAGTAAACGTGCATTTGGTGTACACTTTACAACAAGCATATATGGCAATGCAGGCCGGTGCAACGTATGTTTGTCCGCTGGTAGGCCGTTCACAAGATCAGGGTTATGATACATTGGCTTTGGTTAAGCAATGTGTTGATACCGTTAAAAATTACGGTTATGATACTAAGATCATGTTTAGCTCTGTAAGATATCCTGAACACGTTCGTAACGCGATCGCTGCAGGCGCTCATACGATCACTGTTCCATTGAAAGTGATCAAGATGTTAACTGAAAACCATTTGACAACAATCGGTACAGATCAGTTCTTACAAGATACCCGCTTAATGACATTAACAGTTGGTGAAGCTCTAAACGGCAAAAACCCTGTTGTTAGCGCTGATACAAACGTAAAAGATGCGATCGTTAAAATGACTGAATTTGGTTTTGGTGCTATCACTGTTACCAATGCAGATAAATCTATCAAAGGTGTTTTCACTGATGGTGATCTTCGCAGGTTATTACAATCAGGTGGCGAAGCTAGTCTTAGCAAAAAATTAGGCGACCTTACTTACAACCAATCTATCAGCATCGAATCAAGTGCCTTATTAAATGATGCATCGTCATTGTTTAAGAAAACAAACGTTGATACGATCTTAGTTACCGACGGTGGCAAACCGGTTGGTATGCTAGATATCCAGGATCTGAAAGCATAAGCTTACAATCTATTTATATAAAAGTCTGAATTATGGAAACGTAGTTCAGACTTTTTTTTGCCCGGCTTTTCTACTCCTATTTAGCTTCACAGGCGTCGCACGTTTCATCGGTATATCTTTGTGCAACAATCAAATTCATCCACTACAATAAACTCCGTAGGAGTTTCATCTTTGTAGAAAATACACCAAAATTGTATTCGAACTCCATAGGAGTTCTACCTATCAATGCGTTTATAAAATTCAATTGATTAAGCCGGTGTTACTCCTACGGAGTAAAATAATAACCATAATACATTTTCTACAAAGGTGTTGCCCCGATGGGGCAATGGAACTATCAATTGATATTTTCTTGAATATTCTACCAGTTAATTACTTTAATTTATCTTTATCCCTACTATCGATCAATATGACAATAACAGAACTAGCTCATAAACATTTCAAAGGCACATTCATCACACCACCGGCGGTGATGCAACAAAAGCTGCAACAAATAAAAGCGGTTGTGTTTGATTGGGATGGCGTATTCAACAACGGCGAAAAGAATGGCGATAATGGCAGTGTATTTAGTGAAGTTGATGCAATGGGTACAAACCTCCTACGCTTCAATCATTTTCTAAGAACAAATTCAATTCCTACAACAGCGATCATAACAGGTGAAAATAATATGCCTGCTTTTCAATTGGCAAAGCGCGAACATTTCAATGCTGTTTATTACAAAGCATTAAATAAAAAAGTGGCGCTGCAACATTTGAATAGTCATTACCACATTCAGCCACACGAAATATTATTCGTGTTTGATGATGTGCTTGATTTTTCTGTAGCGCAGGTTGCAGGCTTACGTATCATGGTTGGCAGAACATCTAATCCCCTGCTTATTCAATTTGCGATCGACAATAATCTGGTGGATTACATTACACAAAATGAAGGTGGTAAAGGTGCGGTAAGAGAAACGTCAGAATTAATATTAGCATTAAGTAATCTGGCAAGCGAAACATTTACCAACAGAATGCAATACAGCGATACGTATCAACAATACATAACAGAACGCAACGAAGCAGGAACAGCCTACTTTCAAATAAACAATAACGAACTAACCCAACAGCGCCCAATATGATAGTTGGCATTATCCCTGCAAGATATTCATCTACCCGTTTTCCCGGAAAAGCATTGTGCGATATCAAAGGAAAAACAATGGTACAGCGCGTTTACGAACAAGCAAAACGCTCAGCACATTTACATAAAGTAGTAGTAGCGACAGATGATCAACGTATTGTTGACAATGTATTGTCATTCGGTGGTGAAGTAGTGATGACTGCGTCTACCCATCCCAGTGGTACTGACAGATGCTGGGACGCTTTACAACAATTAAAAGATCAATATCAATACGTAATAAATATCCAGGGTGATGAACCCTTTATCAACCCAAAACAGATTGATGAATTAGCAATTGTATTAGAAGATGACACAACAGAATTAGCAACACAAATGATCGCTGTTGATAGTTATGAAATGTTAGCAGATGAAGGCGAAGTAAAGATCGTGCTTAACACAAAAAATGAAGCGCTCTATTTCAGTCGTGCTATTATTCCTTACATAAAAAATATCGATAAAAAAGATTGGCATAAACACCATTCTTATTATCGTCATGTAGGAATGTACGCATACAGGTACGATATATTAGAGAAAATAACAAAGCTCCCTGTATCGGCCTTAGAAAAAGCAGAATCATTAGAACAATTGCGTTGGTTAGAAAATGGTTTTAAAATAAAATGTGTTACCACAAAATTTGATAGCCATTGCATTGACACTCCCGAAGATCTTCAACGAATGTTGACATTTATGGAAAGCAATGATCATTACTAATGATAAATGTAAAAACAGTATAATGAACGCTCTATCCATTTACAATTTATCATTTACAATTATGCATTATTCTCCTATCTTTGAAATGAACAAAACAAAATAAATATGAAAAAAATAACGATCCTGGTTATGTTAGTACTTTGTACTTCAGTAATTGCACTGGCACAACCTGAACAAGGAAAATTTAGATTTAGTTTGGGCCCCGAAGTTGGTTACGTTACGGGAACATATGCTCAAACGTGGAACCTGGGCGCAGGAGCAAGTGCACAAGCTGAATACTTTTTTACAGATCATACTAGTCTTACTGTTTTGGGTGGCTTTATTGGTTACTTGGGAGGCTCTGTACCGAATAATCCGGGATATAAATATCAAGCAATGAATGTAATTCCTGTAAAAGCCGGTATTCGTTTTTATGTTGGTGAATGTTTCCATATAGGTGCGCAACTTGGTGCAGGGTTTATTGATAATGGTGCAGGCCATGCTACTGCTTTTGCTTACTCTCCTATCATTGGTTACAATTTTAAAACAAGTAATTATAAAGGGATTGATTTTTCTATTAAATATGATGGGTATTCATTTAGTCAGAAAGATATTCCAAATGGTTATGGCGGTACATTTGGTGCTGTAGGACTTAGGGTAGCTTATATTTTCTAAAAGTATTTTTGATTAATTTTTAATCTAGCGATAAAAGAGGCTGCAATGTGCAGCCTCTTTTATTACGACAAATCGATATTTTTATCTCTTACCCAACCCTTTTCATTTGTTTACAGTATATGTAAATAAATTTATAATTTAAAACCAAAACAACCTCTTACAAAAAATGAAAAAAATTATTTTAAGCTTATCGATCATTGCTGTTGCAACAATGTCTGCAAATGCACAAATTAAATTTGGTCTAAAAGGTGGTATGAATGCCTCTAATATTATTGGAGATCATAATCTTAATGCAAGTGAAACCTTAAACCAGGATAACCTCCAGTACACTACAAAGATCGGATATAATGTAGGCGCTTTTGTAAACCTTCCAATCAAAGGGAAATTTAGTTTACAACCGGAAGTTATGTACTCTTTGCAAGGAGCTAACTACAAAATAACCAGTGACGATGGGTCGGGAAATATTTCTACTTTTACAGGTCACCTAAACTTGTCTTATTTACAAGTGCCAATATTAGCAAAATTCACTTTTGGTCATAAATTCTATGCACAAACAGGACCTCAATTTGGATTCCTTATGAGTGCAAAAGATAAATTCACTGGAGGATCAGATGATGTAAAATCATCTTTTCAATCATTTGATTTCTCATGGGGATTAGGTATTGGCTACACACTACCAATGGGTGTAGGCTTTGATCTTAGGTATAATATCGGGATAACCGCTATCGATAAAACTTCAAGTAGTGATAATAGTGGAGATGGTTTAGGTCTTAAAGATCATAACTCAAATTTACAAGTTGGTGTACTCTATCAATTTGGCGGAAACGGCAACGATGACTAATTTATATTTTAATCAATTGTTAAAAAGAGGCTGTTTACATACAGCCTCTTTTTTATTATGACAAACGGAGTTAATATTTGTATTTAATACAATACTTTTGAGCTCAATTAAAAATAACCAATTGAAAATGATAACATCGATCTTAAAAAGAAGCATTCTATTTTGTTCTTTTATTACTATAGGTTTTATGGCAGAAGCGCAATTTACATTTAGTCCAGAAATTAGTGGTGGTATTACAGCAGCAACTCAAACTGCTGCTCTTGCTGTTAGTGGTACTGGCAATACCGGCAATACTAAGACCAAATCGAATTCTAATGTGAATGGTACTATAGGTGTTGCTGTGGCCTACCAGTTTGATGATTTTTGGGCAGTTAATTCAGGGATATTCTATCAATACATTCAGCCTACATTTAATGAAGAGAGCAATCCTAATACAATTGTAACTGATAAATTAAACTACATTAATATTCCTTTGGAAATAGTACACATCAATGATCAACTAAAAAAAGGTTGGTATTATGGTGTAGGGATCAATTTTGGTTTAGGTATTTCAGGTAAAGAAACAGCTACTACTAGTGGCATCGCAGGCACTGTTACCAAAAATATTAAATTTGATAACGAAGTTTACCCGCAGGATCCTAATAATGCACACCTGAATTTTTTGAATATGGGTGCAATAGGAAAAGTTGGTTACTTTTTTGGAAAGATGTTCATTGGAGCCGATGCTAATCTTGGCTTATCGAATATAACTCCTGACAATAATTCTAAATATAAAATAAACACTTACAATCTCCATATTGGGTACACGTTTAACCGTAAAGTTGTTAAACCTGCAACGCCTCCGGCAGATACAGATACCACAACTCCTTAATTTAATACATTATCAATATTTTAAAAAGGCTATCTTAGTGATAGCTTTTTTTATGCTTTCAAAACTCTTGCAATATGAAAAAAATAATCCTATTTGGCCTACTGCTTGTTAGCGGAACGATCGTAAAAGCTCAAATCCAATTTGGCATTAAAGGAGGCGTAAATGTCAGCAGCCCTTTTACTCCTATAGCGATGGATAAAGTTGCCAGGTCCGATTATAATTTAACTCCGGTACAGAACGATTCTTTGAATCCCAATTATCAGCCTAATATTGGCTTTCAATTTGGAGTAACCACAAATATTTTATTAACTAAAAAAGGATTTCATTCAAAAAAAAGCAGAAAATTACGCTATTTAAGTTTCGACCCGGAAGCTTTAGTATCTTTTGAAAGTTATACCATTAAAGATCTTGGTAACGTTAACATAACCTATATCAATGTACCGGCAATGCTCAAGCTTTCTTTTGGGAAAAAGTTCTTTGTTGAATTAGGTCCGTATGTAAATTTTTTATTAACCCAATCAATAACAGGTCCGCATACAGAAGCAATAGTACATCAATCTTCCTCAGAGATCGGTGGATCTACTGGGATAGGATATTTTTTTCAACCACTACATCTTGGAATAAATCTTAGAACAAATGTTGGCTCTAACCTCGGTAATAGCCCTGCAGGACATTCAGTGAATATAAATTCTCAGCTAAGTATTTTCTATATGTTTGGGAAGCCGAAGCCTTAACTAAGCTTGTGCGGTAAAGATATCTTTCATCTTTTGCATCAACTCTTTTTCTATCATTCGTTGTGCAATTGTGATCATATTTTTAAAAGCTACGGCATGAGAAATGCCATGGCCGATGATAACCGGTTTTGATACACCAAGAACGGGTACGCCACCATATACTTCAAAATTAAAACGTTCGAAATGTTCGTCATGAATATTACGACGCTTTACTATATCGTAAATACTTTCAGCTAATTTTAATGTTACGTTTCCGGTAAAACCATCACAAACCATAACATCTGCCTTGTCAACCAAAATATCGCGCCCTTCTATGTTACCAATAAAGTTGATCGACTTATTTTCTTTCAGTAGAGGAAAAGTTGCCTGAGCTAATAAATTCCCTTTCCCTTCTTCTTCGCCTAAATTAATTAGGCCTACTCTTGGATTTTCGTATCCTAAAATATGTTCGACAAATAACGAACCTAGTATAGCGAATTGAGATAAGTTTTCCGGTTTGCAATCTGCATTAATGCCCGCATCTACAAGTAAACCCAGCCTGCCGTTTTCCTTTGGCATGTATGCGCCAATTGTGGGCCTGCTAACGCCCTCTATTGCTTTGATGCTGAATAAGGACCCAACCATCATCGCGCCGGTATTCCCTGCGCTTATAAATGCATCTGTTTTTGCAGAAGCTAATAAATGAAAACCTATTGCAATAGAAGATTGTGGTTTTTCTTTTAGGGCTTTTGTAGGATGATCTTGCATTTCGATCATCTGCGAAGCATGGATAACGGTAATATTCGTTAGGGCAACTTTATGTTGTGCTAATAATTCTTTAATAGCGACTTCATCACCAATAAGCGTAAGATGAGCCGTAGCATTAGTTTCCTGTTGATATAACTGTATTCCTTTTACAGCTTCCAGCGGTGCGTAGTCGCCCCCCATCATGTCGATGCCAATATTCATTACAGCAAAAATGAGTTAGAAAAATGGAATTACAAAATACAAATAGCAAAATTCAAATAACAAATCTGGTAGCTATCGGATACAAAGAATCAAATTTCAAAAAACAAGATCCAAACCCCAATCAAAAAAAAATTCCAAAGCCAACCTTAAACATTGTTTAAAGTTAAACCTTTGGAATTTGTTTTTTTGTATTTTGTTATTTATTAAAAGCTTACGCTTTTAAAGGAGCTTTTTCTGCAACAACCTGCCCTTTGTAATACAATTTTCCTTCACTTACATGAGCACGGTGACGTACATGCATTTCTCCGGTTGTTGGATCTACAGATAATGTAGTTGCTGTTGCTTTATAATGCGTCCTTCTCTTAGCACTGCGTTGTTGCGAGTGGCGTCGTTTTGGATTTGGCATAGTTTCTAGTTTTAATTTTTATGTAACCTTGTTAATTATATTCTTATTTCTTCTTCGCTTTTTTAAATTTATCCAAGCCCTGCCAAATTGATGTAGCGTTGCTTCCTTCATTTTTCACTTCCATGTTCTTCAACATTTCCAACACTTCTTTATTGCATTTTGGACCGCCAAACTCTTCCTCTGTACACATCTTTTGCAAAGGAACACTCAGACTCACAAATTCATATATCCAATTGTCTATATTCAAATGACTCTCTGTTCTTGAGATGTAGAATACATCTGGGTCTGACTCCTGCATATTCATTTCTTCAGGATTATCTACCATCTTTACAAGCATGTTAAACTCATCCCAAAGGTCTTTAGCCAGATTGTTGCCGCATCTGTCGCAAACAACATCAGCCTTACCTCCTACCTCAAATTTAAGTAACATAAACCCTGACTTCTTATCTAACTGAAGCTTTATTACAGCTGTACAATTAGAGAATTCGCGGCCTTCTGTTTCTGCAAAGAACTTATCATCCACCTCATACTTAAATTCATGGATGCCAGGCTTTAATCCTACAAAAGCTATCTCGAAAGTCTGCCTTTTCGCCATTCAATCCAGTTTAAGGTCGGCAAAGGTAGTAATTAATTAAGAATTAATAATGAATAATTACAAATTTTCTCAATTAATTACTGTTTTAACGATATAATTCCATAAAAACAGGGACAAATTGGCTTCGGGTAGAGGCGAATGAATCCATTACATTTTATCGGCAGTAGAATTCTTCATTTCTCATTCTTAATTCTTAATTATCTTAGAGTTGTGAAGATAAAACGTTTATGGTTCATTGCCGCAATATTACTTATAACAGCCGCACTGATCCGCATTTTTTCCAGTGATCATATATGGGTAGAAAAGTATTATTCCAACGGCATATACCCCTATATCTCTGCTTTTTTAAAATTCATTACGGGTTTATTTCCTTTTAGCATAGGAGATGTTTTGTATGGAGTATTATTTGTATGGTTAGTATGGCATTTTATAAAATTGGCTAAAGCTCTATTTAATAAAAAAATTGCTTCGACAGATGTAAACAGAGGATTGGCGAAGTGTTCCATATACCTCATAACAATCTATATCATCTTCAATTTATTTTGGGGCATTAATTATAACCGCAAAGGAATTGCATTTCAATTAGGCTTAACAAGGCAAACCTACTCTCAACAAGAATTAAAAACTATTAATATTTTATTACTACAAAAGGTAAATGAAAGTAAAGCTGCTATATCACATACGAAACAGCAAGACAGCAGTGATCATGAAAAAATATTTATCCAATCAGAAAATGCATACACAGAAGCAGCAAAAAATTACGCCGTTTTAGATCATTCTTCTATTATTGTAAAAAGCTCTTTGTATGGCTGGCTGGGAAACTACCTTGATTTTAGCGGTTACTACAATCCTTTTACCGGTGAGGCACAGGTAAATACTACTGTTCCATATTTTTTACAACCTTATACAACCTGTCATGAAATTGCCCACCAGTTAGGTTATGCGAAAGAAAATGAAGCTAATTTTGTAGGGTACCTTGCAGCGGCGGCATCTAAGGACAGCTTATTTCATTATTCTGTTTACCTGGAACTTTTTATATATGCCAATCAGAATTTGTATCAGTTAGATTCTACAACAGCAAGATCTTTTGCTAAACAATTATCGCCGGAAGTAAAAGCGGATATTAAACAGTGGAGAGCATTTAATATTAGTCACAGAAACCCTGTAGAACCCATCATCAGCTGGTTATACGGAAAATATTTAGAAAGCAATCAGCAGCCTTCGGGTGTATTAAGTTATGATGAAGTAACAGGTTTTTTGATCGCGTACCATAAAAAATATGGAAAGATCTGATCGTTTATTGATCGACTTTAGTCATTATCGCTCAGCATATAAATGACTTTTAATCTAAACCTGTTATTAGTTAACATTTTATAATCAAAATCGTCTGACCATCTTTTAACATCAGCACTTTCATCAGGAGTAAGATTATTTAAAAAATAAGCCATTTCTATTTTTTTTCTATCCAGAGTAGTCCCATATAATAATTTATTATACAAATACGGAGTACTGCCACTGATCATACCAGCATGCTTTAACACCTTTTGCATATCGGGATTTTCCATATAAGATTCAAGTATCTCCGATAATATCTGGTATGTAATAGCTGTAAAGTTTTTACGATCATTCAATGCTGTACAGATATTTATATAATCACCAACAGTACATGCGGTTAATTTATTGCTCCATAGTTGTTGCATTTTCGAATTAAAGTCCTTTAGTTTGAAGGTAGACTTAAAAGCCGTATCATTTTTAAGTGCTTCATGATTAGCATCTATAAATTTAAAATACTGCTTATCTGATAAATTCTTGATCTTTCTTAAAATTGTTTTCTGGCTGTATTTATGATAATTCTGAAAAACAAATACAGATGCGGGTAAAGGAAACATTTGTGTATGATGCTTAATACCAAATAATTTTATATCGGCGTTTACATTATCGAGTCCAAGTGCGTCTAATAAATATTCCGCATTGGCATTTACGTTATAAATTACCATCCCTCTCGCGACCTCAATTAAACTGATACTATCGTTCCTGATATTTTGCAGATCATTTTCATCCTGCAACCAATTCGCCTGCGCTACGCTATCAATAACAGGCATATAATAATTCTGAATATCACTTAACGGCACATAAGCATTCTCATCAAACGCGCCATTGGTTGCTTGTTGAGCAAACTCAACAGCTATCAAAACATTAGTTATTTGTGCCAGTGGCATTAATTTAGTTGCATTTAGCGCAATTAAAGGATCGTCATTTTTTATTAAATAAATTGATGCACGCGACTTATTCGCATTCATAAAATTTAATAATGAATCTGCAGGAGATCTTTGTGCAAAAGACTGTGTCTGTATAAGAGCACATCCCATAAACAAAACAACAAGCAGTAAATATTTGATATTCTTTTTCATATTGTTGTATAAACTTAGAATTTATTCTTCCACATCATACTCTCAACCGGCTTATTATGCTGGCCACTATATTTCGCATTCTTTTTCTGGTTATATTTTACTTCTATTTCTCCATCCACAGGAAAATAAATTAATTGCCCGATAGGCATTCCTTTATAAACCCTTACAGGTTGTTTTACAGATATTTCCAATGTCCAGTTACCACAAAAGCCTACATCACCTTTTCCTGCGGTAGCATGTATATCTATTCCCAATCGGCCCGTACTACTTTTACCCTCTAAAAATGGTACGTGTGCATGCGTTTCAGTGTATTCCTCAGTTACGCCTAAGTAAAAATCGTGTGGTTGCAACAAAAACCCTTCATCGGGAATTTCGAAATGTGTTATCTGGTTATGGCTCTTTGCATCCAGTTCTTTATTCACATAAGTAGCTAAATGCTTACCCAGATGCACATCATAACTATTACTTCCTAAACAATCTCTATCGTATGGTACAATCTTGATCGTTCCTTTTTCTATTTCCTCTAATATCCTTGTATCGCTGAGTATCATTATTGTTTATTGTTGTAAAATATTAATTTGTTAGGCTGTTAAGCGTAATTTTGTAATAGAGTAAAAGGCTTCTATAAAAGCCGCTAAGTTAAATTATGCCGCTGGTTTACCAAAAAAATATAAATAATACAACAAAAGTTGGCGTTTGGCATATCGTTGAACCCGAAGATTTCTTTCTACAAAAGGTTTCGCTACAACGAGAAATAACGCACCCACATAAACGATTGCAACATTTGGCAGGCAGATTTTTATTAAAAGAGTTGTTTCCTGATTTCCCTTATGAATTAATACGTATCGCCAGTACAAGAAAACCATTTTTGGAAAACGACGTGTACCATTTTTCTATTTCGCATTGCGGCGATTATGCAGCAGTCATAGTAAGCAGCAACCATAGAGTTGGTGCAGACATCGAATTACCTAGCAAAAAGATCGAGAAAGTAAAACACAAATTTTTAAGCAAGGAAGAAGAAGCTACTATCATAAGCAGGAACCAGATTGACGATCCAAAGTCTGAGCTTGAGTTATTAACGATCGCCTGGAGCATTAAAGAATCTATATTCAAATGGGGCGCAACTGAAGGCATTGATTTTAAAGAACATATGCAGATAGATGCTTTTTCTTTAATGAATGATAAAGGCATTGCCCATTGCCGCTTTTTAAAAGATATGGATAAAGCGCTGATAGTTCATACATTATTTCTTCACGAGAATTGTATTACCTGGGTAATGACGGAACATTAGTGATGTAATATGTAAGATTTTATATTGAATATTGGTAAGCAGTATGCACTTGCTCGGAAGAAAATATTAAATATAAAATCTTACATATTAAATAAATCTAGTCAAGTAATAATTCATCATCAGAAGAAGATCCATCCAGTAAAGGAATATCTCCCACGGAAGCCCCTGCAATTCCTTTTACAGAACCATACATACCGCTAGTGCTGATCAATACTTTTTCCAATTGCTTTTCTCTTTCCTTCCACATTTTTTCCATTTGTATCCTTTCCTTGGTGATATTTTGTTTGATGGCCATAAAACCTTCAACAATAGCTTCTACTTGTCCGCGGAATTCGTTACCGGTTAAAAAATTATACAGCAACTGCATTTTATCACCTTTATTTTCTTCGCCCTTCTGGACCTCATAAATTTTTATAATGCCATTACGAAGCAAATAAGCTACGCTACTTACCTCACTAAAATTACAGAGCCAGATACCATCTCTTTCCCCAAACTTCTCCATATCCTTCGGAAAAGCCTGCGTGACCAAGATTGCGATATCTGCACCACGGTTACGCTTATCCGCTTTTAATTTATCTACCCAACTGTTACTCCATGCTTTTGTTCTTTTACTTTCATAAATGATCTTTCCGCATTCCTTACCACTGCTATTTCTTACGATCTGTATGCAGTCGGCACCTTCAACACCTTTCCCAACTTCTTCAATCAGATCAAATGGAAAATTCTCTTTTAATATTTCTTCTAATAACAACTCTTGCGCCTCCCCTTGCAATTGCATACTGCCTTGTTCACTCTTACGCTTTAGATCTTCGATCGTTTTCTTCATGCTATCCATCTGCGTTTCTTTTTCCTTCATCTTCAGATCAAACAATTCCTGCTCTCTTTTTATCGTGGTTTCTTCTATTTCTTTTCTTTTTTGAAGAAACCTTTTTTCGAGTTCCATTTCAATATTTTTCTGCTTTTCTTCCAAAGCAGATTTATCTCTTAATAACTCCAATTCTTTTTTCTGCAGATCTTGTAATTGTTGATTTTTTGATTTAGCATCTTCCTGCAATACTTTTAATTGCGCAGATAAACCCTCCGAAGCTTTTTTAGTTGCTTCTGCTTCTATGACCGTTTTACTTTTTTCGAATTCTTCTTCCTTTTTCTTTTGCCAGTCGAGCATTTTACCGCGAAGTTCTTTCTCTACTTCGTTTTTCAAACTCTCGTTTAACTCAAACTCATGACCACAATTAGGACATTTAATTTCCGTTGCCATTGTATATTTTTAAAGGATAAAATTAGATTTAAATAAGGAATAAGAAACAAAAAAATAAGGAATAAAAAAGTTGAACAGCAAGATGAGTTATAGCAACTCCTCATATTTAAAAGACACGGCACTTTTCTTGTTCCTTATTTTTTATTCCTTATTTCTTATTATTTTTGATGCTCTACATGCGGCGATGGCGAAATTGGTAGACGCACTACCTTGAGGTGGTAGCTCCCGAAAGGGCGTGGGAGTTCGAATCTCCTTTGCCGCACAGTAAAATAACCTTCTGCAAAGAGGGTTATTTTTTTAGTATGATCCTAAAAGTAGTTCCCTTTGCATCTGAATTTTTTACAAACAATTCTCCCTGGTGATATTGTTCGATAATTCGCTTACTTAATGATAAGCCCAATCCCCAGCCACGTTTTTTTGTTGTAAAACCGGGCTTAAAAACATTGATCATATTCTGTTTGCTAATACCCTTACCCGAATCTTTTACATCAATGATAATAGCCGCTGCATCATCTTTTATTTTTATGTTGATAGCACCCTTTCCTTCCATCGCATCCAGTGCATTCTTTAACAGATTTTCAATCACCCAATCAAATAAATGAGCATTGATCATTGCAGGAATATTTGTTTCTCCTCCACTATCAATAATAAAATTTACTTTCTCTGGTGCTCGTCTTCTGATGTAGGCTACCATTTCTTCCAGTTGATGCACAATATTCAACTCTTCGAGTTGTGGTATGCTTCCGATTTTTCCAAAACGATCGCTTACTAACTCGAGTCGATCAATATCCTTCGACATTTCTGCCGCAATTTTTTCGTTCCCCGGACTTTCTTTTAAGATCTCTATCCACCCTTGTAAAGAAGAAATAGGTGTTCCCAACTGGTGCGCCGCTTCTTTAGCTAACCCTGCCCAGACCTGGTTTTGCGTAGATTTATTTCTTGTAGCAATAGCAATTAATGTAATAATAATAAACAGTGCTACAATAAAAAGCTGTATCAACGGATAATAGCGAATGGCTTGCAATAATTTAGAATCCCCATAATAATACTTGTTAATGATAAGCGGGTCCTTACTGATGACAAGCTCTATGCCTTCGTGTTGTGTTTTAAATTCTTCAACTTTCTCTCTTAAATAATTTGTATCATTTTTGAGCAAGCTACTATCGAGGTTTAGGCCTTGTCCGGATGGATTATCATTTTCATCTGTTTCAACAATCGGAATATCCTTATTTTCAGATGTAATGATATTCGTAAGATTAATAGCCGATTGATCTGTAGTGGTGGCTCTTGTTTTTAGAGATTGCACCCAAACACTTACTTTATTCCTTTCATCGGTAGCGATTTTTCTCGCGAGATACTGAGAATAAAAAACTGTGCCGCTAACAATGATAATTGCTACGAATGCCAATCCTATTCTCCAGCTAAATAATTGCCTAAACATCAGTAAATGTAAGGCAAAAGTGAAAAGTAAAAAACAAAAAGTGAACGTTACACAAGAAGATGAAAAATAGAAGATAGCATATGGAATGATTTTTACTTTTGAATTAGAATGAAGTAAGTTTGCTACACATGCAACAACCCCTTGTATCAATTGTTATTTTAAACTGGAACGGAAGAAAATTTTTACAACAATTTCTTCCGTCAGTGTTGGCATCTACTTATACCAATAAAAAAATTATTGTTGCTGATAATGCATCTACAGATGATTCTATTCTCTTTTTACAACAAAATTTTCCTTCTGTACAAATTATACATAATGCCAGCAATGAAGGTTTTGCAAAAGGATACAACACAGCATTACAACAAATTGAAAGTGATTATTTTGTTTTATTGAATAGCGATGTAGAAGTAACGCCCGGTTGGATCGAACCCATTATTTCATTAATGGAATCTGATCAATTAATTGCGGCCTGTCAACCTAAAATATTAGCCTACAACAATAAACATCAATTTGAATATGCCGGTGCCAGTGGCGGATGGATGGATAATTTTGGCTACCCTTTTTCCAGGGGAAGAATATTTGATGTGTTAGAAGATGATAACGGACAATACAACGATATACAACAATGCTTTTGGGCCAGTGGCGCGGCACTTTTTGTAAAAGCCTCTGTTTATAAAGAATTAAAGGGATTGGACGAATATATGTTTGCACACCAGGAAGAGATCGATCTTTGTTGGCGCCTGCAATTAGCAGGATATAAAGTTTACGTTCAACCTGCATCCGTTGTATATCATGTTGGAGGTGGTACTTTACCTCATGGTAACAGTCGTAAAGTATTTTTAAATTTCAGGAACAACCTAGTGATGTTGGCTAAGAATTTTCCGTTAAGTACCGCCTTATGGAAAATACCTTTTAGAATTTGCTTAGATGCTTTGGCCGCATGGAAAGCCTTATTGAGTGGAGATGCTGGTTATTTTACAACGATCATAAAAGCGCATTTTCATTTTATAAAATGGATTTTGATCGATAAAAAACACTCTGTTTTCCCCGTTTCAAAAAAAGGCAAGATCACCGGATGGTATAATGGCTCTGTGGTTTGGCAACATTTTATAAAAAAGAAGAATAGTTATTCGAAAATTGTTGCAGACAAATAATTTTTTTTGATTGCCATGCCTTATTTTTGCTCTCGCATAAAAATATATTATGGAAAAAGAATTTATAGACGAATCAGGTAAGGATGTTGCTCATAATTGGGTATCAACTTCACGTTTTATTTGGTTATGCCAGGTATTTTTAGTGGTTGCTTTTCTTGTTGGCGGGTGCTATTGCCTATACGAACACCGTTATAAAGGAAAACCTGAAGTAGAGGTGCCTTCTAACACACTGTATAACCCACAATACAAATAAAAAATTTTGTGGTTCTAATACAACCCTTATTTTTGCAGTCCGAAAAAACAAACAGTTCTTATAAATACGCGGAAGTAGCTCATTTGGTAGAGCGCGACCTTGCCAAGGTCGAGGTGGCCGGTTCGAGCCCGGTCTTCCGCTCATAGTTCGGGCAGATAGCTTCGGTTATCTGCTTTTTTTTTCAACTTACTCGTTCTGTAAAGAGCGATTGTGTCACCCGGGTGGTGGAACTGGTAGACACGCAGGACTTAAAATCCTGTTCGCAGTAATGCGAGTGACGGTTCAATTCCGTTCCCGGGTACTAAAAAAGCCTTGATAGTTTTCTATCGAGGCTTTTTTTATTTTGATCAAATAATAGATTTAATCCCCCACATCAATCAAATAACTCAACACTTCTTTACCGTTAAATAAGATCGTAACAGGATAACTATCTTCATCATCAAACTTATAACTGAATTCAACATAACCACCGGTAGCAGTATAATTCATAGGTTTTATTTTCTTGCCCTTGTCCTCTCCTATTGCCAATGCAACAGAAGTTATTTGCTCTGTGCCGGATACTCCTATCTTAAATGGTACCGCCTTGCCTGCTTTTGCTTTAACATGAGCAGTTGCCGGTTGAAAACCTGATACTTTAAAATCATACGCGGCAGCCTTTACAATCGGTAAAGTATAAAAATCATTCTTTTTAGAGTAGCCACTGCCTAAGATCCAGGCAATATTATCAGGAAAATGCTGGTTATTAAAAATATTCTTATCAGCAAAAAAATAATTGCCATTAAAACTTTTTGTGTAGATCGTTTTCTTATCATTTATATAACCGCTGCCCGCCGTAGGATCAACATAATACCAATCTTGTGAGGCTTCACCCAATTGTATTACATCCCACATATAATTGGGTGCATCAGGTTTATCATCAATATCCTCCATTGATCTTTTTACATAGCCATCTATTGTTAAGCACCTGATATTAGCAACACTACACATATCCTGAAATAAAGTAGCATAGCCAACACTTGTTGCCATCCTTCTCTTTAAGACCGTTACGCTATTATTATTTTTATCATCCTCCGACTTTGCCGCTCTTAGATCAAAACTTATATTATCAGCTATCCAATCGTATATGGCTCTTGCCTTATCTATCTTATCAGGAAATTGCCTGGTTAAAATATAACTGATCGTACCCATATTCAATGTATCCAGCGATCCTACTTTTTTTACATAATCATCTACGGTTTTAAAACCATCGTCAGACTTTTGTGCAAAAGCTGATGATGCTAATAATAATAACAATAATAACAAGGGGAGTTTTTTGAGCAATATCATATCCTTAAAATTACTATTCTAGACGTTAAGGGTTTCTAAAACATTACTGCTTTCTTTTATACTCTATAAAATTTACAATGGTTCGCTGGTAGATCATCAAAAGACATCCAACAAAAGCCTTTGTAGCATAAAATACTATCCAGATAGTAGACGGAGATCTTCCAAAATTTATAGCCATTTGTTTTTGTTGTACATAAAAATATACTTCTTTACAAAGACTAGGAATAGTGTCTACAACTGTTATTCCTCCAATAAAAATAACGGCTATACTCAAAACAGATGAACGATGAATATTGAACTCGAATTTTTCTTCCTGAAAACTTTGATCAAGCGCCAATTTACTGACAATCCAATCCGTATTTATAATCAGGTATTTAATAAAAAGAAAATAAACCCCGATAGATAGCAATAATGTAGAAAATGTTATGATCATGTACACTAAATGATCTTCAGTCGAACCACTAATAGCCATCAGGGATTGCATAAATTGCGAAACCACGCTAAATGACTGAAGCACTGAATAAATTCCTAAAATTTTGATAACGATAGTAAAAAATGTTTTTGGTGTCATATTGTACTTTTTAAATTAGAGATTATTTTCAAATATAGAAGTATTTTTTTCATCATTTGCCCATTTGAAAATGATTCCTGAAATTTATACCGAAATGGTAAAATTCACAACTACAATATTAAAATTTGGCGAGCAGGGAGAAAAAACCGGCTGGAGTTATATCAACATCTCAGCAAGACTGGCACAGCGATTAAAGCCTGATAATAAAAAATCATTTCGTGTAAAAGGCATGCTGGATGATCATCCTTTCAATGGCGTAGCATTGTTACCAATGGGTGAAGGGAATTTTATTATGGCGTTAAATGGAACTATCAGAAAAGCTATCCGCAAACAAAAGGGTGATTCTTTACAAGTACAAGTAGAAGTAGATGAAAAAGAAATAAAAATATCTTCAGAACTGATGGATTGCTTAGCAGATGAACCAAAAGCTTTAGAGGCTTTTAATAAACTAACAAAAGGACATCGGAATTATTTTAGCAACTGGATAGAAAGTGCCAAAACAGAACCCACCAAAGCAAAGCGTATATCCCACACCGTTTGGGCAATGCTTAAAGGGTTTGATTATGGGCAAATGATCCGTAGTTTGAAAAATGATAGAGAACTATAAATACTAATCTATCTTGTCGTAAGTTTTTTTCATCACTTCCTCAATTCTCCTATCAGGAACAAACCACATTATTGCAACTACAACATACGTAGCAAAACCTAACCACTGATTTATAAAACTAAACCCGATACCGATCGCATATATAATTACTGAAGCAATTCCTTTTTTATCATTCCCAATCGCTATAGCCAGTGTTGATTTTTTTCCGTGAAGATCAATAAGACAATGTGCCAGCATATAATAAGCAATGCCCGCCATCAATAACACAAATCCATATAAGGCCACAGGCAATGTGGCAAAATGATTTTCGCCCATCCAACCAGATACAAAAGGTATTAATGACAACCAAAAAAGTAAATGTGTATTTGCCCAAAGCACGCCCCCATTAACGATCTTAGCGGCATGTAACATGTGATGATGATTGTTCCAATAAATACCAACGTTTACAAAACTGAGAATATAACTTAAGAAGACCGGCAATACAGGTCTAAGATCGGCCCATGAATCACCATGCGGCACTTTCATTTCCAAAACCATGATAGTAATGATAATGGCCAATACACCATCGCTGAATGCTTCTAATCTTCCTATGCCCATAACTAATTATTTAATTGAGATAGATGAAAGATAATGAGAAATGAGAAACAAAAAATAAGAAATAAGGAAGTTGAAGGGTATTAAGTTAGTTACATTCTGCCAGCTCTTGTCATGCTGATGAACGAAGCATCTTATCATTATAATAGCAGAAAGGGGTTGTTGAATAGGATTCTTCGCTTCGTTCTGAATGACAAGTCAACGGACTTCATTTGATAGCTATAAGATCAACGGTTAAGAACTCCTTTAAAAAACTTCACCCAGATTTACGGCTATCCCTCTTGAACCTTCGGTACCAAAACCATAATCGATACAAAGATTAGTGCCTGAAAATTTATTTAATTTGATCCTTACACCTATTCCATAACCCGGTGCAATAGTTGCGCCGGGTGCTGTAACACTTTTCGAAAAGGATTCTGCATTGGCAAATATCACACCTCCTAAAAGCCCGTTATCAGTAATTCCAAAGCGATATTCAGATTCAAGATAAAACATATCTCTACCGCGGAACCTGCTTTGAATATATCCCCTGCCGGTATTAAAAAAATCGTCCCAGCCCGTACTTGGTAACATTAAATAAGGAGGTTGTCCTCCTCCAATAGTTAACCAGTTATAGCTCCATATTGCCAACACATTTTTTGATGAAGATCTTAATTTAATATACTTACGAAACTCTAGCAATAAAGACTGCCAGTTATTATCACTACCTAAAAAAGTAAAATTGGGTCTGAATACGATATTCGCATAATTCCCTTGCGCAGGATTTATTTGATTTAATCTTGAATCATATATTAAGCGAAATGCAGCACCGGATGAAACAGATTTTTTAGTAAGCTTGTCTTTTATAAAAGACACGGAGTCTTGGTGGGAAGCATCTATAGTGCGTACGTTCCAAAAATAATCCAGGTAATAGCCTAATCCTGCATATAAATTTTTATTTACCCGTTTTAATATAGTCTGATGAACCTTTGCATAATTAAAATCGATGGTATAGCCATTGGATTCAAGTGTATTACCTCCCAAACCAAAAGTTGTTGAAGGGTAATCCATATATCTCCAATCCAAAATAAAATTGTATTTATTTTTCTTCGACCAGATATCCGCCTGCAAAGGCACTATAATTTGATTGTACTGAGAGTAAGTAATACTTGTTGAAATGCTGGATATTTTTTGATTAGAGGCAAGGCTCTCATAAAATGCTACATTTTCGCTTAGAAGTGCAGCAAAACCTGTTTGCAATGTATAGCCTACCGCTGGGACTGTTGACCAATGAAGCTTGAATGCTTTTTGTTCTGCAACAGTATCCATGCGTTGCTGAGCCTTTTTCTTAAACACGTTAGAAAAGACATCACTTAGATCTGTTTGGTTGGCATAATAATCCGTTGCTTCAACGGTATGTTGTTTTGCAAAAACGCTATCGGGAAATACTAAAAACTGAGCCTTAACGATAGTACCCAATAATAGCAAACAAAATAGCAATGATATTTTTATGATATCTGTATTTTGCCTTCTTTTATTTGAGAATATTATTTTTTTAGCCGTTTGCAATAATCAGTAGTTGGTTAGTTTAATAGAAAGACCCATATTAATGATAAAGGTTTAAGCAAGCCTTGTACCAAAAATAAAAATAGAAACTCTAATTATATGCTAAATGTTACAGAAGGTTTATGGAGTATATATTTTGCCTATTCCATCCAGGCGCCAATTACTTTATCAGCCACAACTTCTACGTAGATATGCTCATCTAAAGTGGTAGAAATGGAGAAACCTATATAATCAACTTTAATAGGAAATATTTTGTGTGTTCTTTCAACAAGTGCCATTGTTTCTATTTTTTTAGGAAACGCCTCTAACAATGGCTTTAAAGAATATAACATTGCTTTACCGCTATTGGCAACATCATCTATCAGCAATATCGACTTATCAGTAAAATCTATATTTTCACTTAAAGTTATTTTACCCGGTTTGCGTTTATCCAGACTTAATTCTATCACTTTTATCTCACCTTTAAAGACATCTTTCAAATAATTTTTAATAGTATTTGCTATCACCACTCCATTGTCTTTGATCCCAATTAACAACAATTGCTTTTCTTCAGAATTACGTTCTGCAACTTCCAGTGCCATACGACGCAATTTCTTTTCAGTTACTTCTTTTGACAAAATATAATTTTTCATCTCCAACACAAATTTTATGAATTATGCGAATGTAGGGAAAAAAGAGAAGGGAAAGGAGAAGCTAGAAGATTGAAGTTAGAATATAGAATATGCCTCATTAAATTATTCAATCTCCGACTTCTACCTTCTAACTTCAATCTTCTAGCTTCTCCTTTCTTCCAGCCTAAAAATAGTTGGTGAAAACTGGCTAACATTCTATCTTAGTAAGATAAACATTGCTTATGCATCTTCTTCAGCAAATTATTTTTGTGGCAGTAACAACCTTAGCCATCGGGTTGTTCACAAAAAAAATTCTACAGATCCGCCGAAATATTTTATTGGGAAAAGATGAGGACCTATCTGACAATCCATCAAAGCGCTGGAAAAATTTATTGTTGCTGGCATTCGGACAAAAAAAGATGTTTCGAAACCCCCTGGTAGCTGTAATGCACTTTGTTATTTACGCAGGTTTTATTATTATCAATATTGAGATACTGGAAATTATATTGGATGGGATTTTTGGTACGCACCGTTTATTCTTCCCTTACCTAGGCGGTGCATATACTTTTATAATCGATTTCTTTGAAATATTAGCAGTTGGCGTTATAACTGTTTGTGTTATTTTTTTGGCAAGAAGAAATATCATTAAGCTAAAACGCTTCATCAGTAAAGATCTGAACGGATGGCCACGCAGCGATGCCAATTATATTTTAATTGCCGAAATTATATTGATGACACTGTTTCTTACAATGAACAGTACAGACAGGGCTTTGCAATTACAAAACACAGCAGGATTTCACGATACAGGAAATTTTCTTATCTCAGGTATGATCGCTCCTTTGTTTAACAATGTATCACAACATTCATTGCTGATCATAGAAAGATCTTGCTGGTGGTTGCATATTCTTGGCATATTTACCTTCTTAAATTATTTGCCATACAGTAAGCACCTGCACATCATGCTGGCTTTTCCAAATGCTTATTTTGCAAGATTGGAAGTAAACGGAAAGTTTCACAATATGCCTAATGTACAAAATGAAGTGAAGTATATGATGCAGCCGGAACTCGCTCCTACAGGCGATGCTGTACCACAAAAATTTGGCGCTAAAGATGTATTCGATCTTAGTTGGAAAAATTTATTAGACGCATACAGCTGTACAGAATGCGGAAGATGCAGTGCTGCTTGTCCCGCTACACAGACGGGTAAATTATTAAGTCCACGCAAAATAATGATGAGTACGCGTGATCGACTTGAAGCCGTAGGGAAAAATATAAATATCAATGGTAGCTTTAAAGATGACCAGCAAACACTACTCAACAATTATATTACTGTTGAAGAATTAAGAGCCTGCACTACCTGTAACGCATGTGTGCAGGAATGTCCTGTTAGCATCAGTCCGCTGGATATTATTATAGAATTGCGCCGTGCTTTGATCATGGAAGACAGTAATGCTCCGCAAGAATGGAACACCATGTTCGGCAATATCGAAAACAATTTTGCTCCGTGGAAATTTAGTCCTGATGAAAGAGACGCTTGGAATAATGGTTAATTGTAAATGATAAATGGTAAATGTGTAGCGCATTTAATTCATCGTCTTTTCATTTACCATTTACAATTAACCATTTATCATTTATTGAACGCTATCACTTTTAAATAATCACTATGGCAAAGCTTTTCGAACCATTACAAATAAAGTCTGTCACGTTAAAAAACAGGATAGCCGTATCTCCCATGTGTGAGTATTCATCAGTTGATGGATTCGCAAACGATTGGCACCTGGTACATTTAGGCAGCAGAGCCATTGGCGGCGCAGGATTGGTGATGACAGAAGCTACCGCTGTATCTCCTGAAGGCAGGATATCCCCGTCAGATCTGGGAATTTGGAAAGATGAGCATATTGCAAATCTGAAACGCATAACAACATTCATTCATGAACATGGAGCTATTGCGGGTATACAATTAGCGCATGCCGGCCGAAAAGCAAGCAATAGCGAGCCGTGGAACGGTGGAAAAGAAATATCAATAGCAAATGGAGGCTGGCAGGTAGTATCAGCCAGTGCTATACCATTTCACGAAGGCGCGGATCTACCAATTGCCTTAACCGAGGATGGTATAAAAAAAGTGATCAACGATTTTACAACTGCTGCACAACGCGCGCACTCTGCAGGTTTTAAAATAATAGAAATTCATGCAGCACATGGCTATTTAATAAACCAGTTCTTATCTCCATTCAGTAATCATCGTACAGATAGTTACGCTGACAGCTTTGATAACAGGATACGTTTATTAATAGAAATTATAACTGCAATAAAAACTGTTTGGCCGGCAGATCTTCCAATATTCGTGCGCATTTCAGCAACAGAATGGAAAGAAGGTGGCTGGGATATTGAACAATCGGTTAAGCTAAGTAAACTGTTAAAAAAGCTCGGAGTTGATCTGGTAGATTGCTCTTCCGGAGGAAATATACCCAATGTAAAAATACCCTTAGTTGCAGGCTACCAGGTTCCATTATCGGCACAGGTAAAAAAAGAAGCACAAGTATTAACGGGTACCGTAGGCTTAATTACTACGGCACAACAAGCTGAAAGTATATTACAGAATGAGCAGGCTGATATTGTATTATTTGCCCGCCAACTTTTAAGAGATCCGTACTTTCCATTGCATGCAGCCAGAGCAGTAAACTTTGATATTAAGTGGCCCGTTCAATACGAAAGAGCTAAATAATAAAATGGTATTGTAACAAAATTTTAATTAATCTTACATATTCTATCCACCGCTTATAAATAATAATTTTCTCTAACAGATGATAGCCATTGCGATAATAGCAGTGTTATTTATTATAACATTTACTTTTATACAACAGCCAAAGTTTGGCAGGCTTCCTTATGATTATGAATTAAAAAGGATCAAAAATTCACCCAACTTCAGGAAAGGAAAGTTTCAAAATATAAATCATACACCGGATCTAGTCGAAGGCGCTAACTATTTTACTGTTTTATATGATTTCCTTTTTAAGAAAAGTAAGAGGAGTATTCCTTCGCACATCTTGCCTTCAAAAAAAACAAACCTGCTAACGCTCGATCCTGACAAAAATGTATTAGTATGGTTTGGACATTCTTCTTATTTTATGCAGATCGATGGAAAGAAAATATTGGTAGATCCTGTTTTTAGCGGTAGCGCTTCTCCTATTAAATTTACAACCAAGAGTTTTAGAGGTTCTGATATTTATACTACCAATGATATTCCTGAAATTGATTATCTTTTTATTTCCCATGATCACTGGGATCACCTGGATTATGAAACCGTTGTAAAACTCCGGCATAAAACAAAAAAAGTAATTACCGGTTTAGGAGTTGGAGCACATCTTCAATATTGGGGCTATACAACAGATCAAATCATAGAAAAAGATTGGAACGAAGAAATTACTCTTGCTCCGGGATTCATTGTGAACACAACACCTGCAAGACATTTCTCCGGTAGAGAGTTTAAACGCAATCGTACCTTATGGATGTCGTTCGTATTTAAAACACCAACAATGAAAATATTTATTGGTGGAGATTCAGGCTACGATACACATTTTAAAAAGATCGGCAATGCATTTGGCCCATTTGATATGGCTATATTAGAATGCGGACAATACAATCAATATTGGAAATATATACACATGATGCCGGAAGAAGTAATTCAGGCAGGTGTTGATCTGAATGCTAAAACAATACTCCCCGTACATTGGTCGAAATTCTCCTTATCACTACACGCCTGGGACGATCCAATAATAAGAATAATTGAAGAGAGTAAACGAAGAAATGTACCCATTATCACTACAATTATAGGTGCAGAAGTAGATCTAAAGACTATTTCTTAAAATTATTTTTCCCACTATAGTATTTAATATTTACTGATTTTCAATCATTTCGATGAAAAATGAGCATCTTTTGCTCAAATAATACAAATTATTTTAATTAATATGTATTGTTTTAAATAGATAATTGTATATTTGTGTTAAATAAAGAAATAATAATTCATATTACAATTATTTGTTTTTAATTATAGCCCTAACACTAAGTTCCTTGATCGAAGAATAATTACTACTTAAGTAACTCTTTTTATTGATCATTTGTTCGAATTTTCTCGCTTGTTTGCCTATTTGAATATAATACCAGTTTATTAGGAAATAAATTCTTAATTGGCTAAAATCATAAAAAATAATAAATTATAAAATAATAAATATATTATCTAACTATTAAAAAGAAAAGCCATGTTAAAAAAATCAATCAATTTACTAAGCACGGTACTCCCGGCATTATTAATTGCAACTGTTGGTATTTATCTTATAGTGTGGATCATCAAATTATACACTGAGTAATTACTTTGCAATTAGTTCCAGTCTGCGAATGGCTTTCTACAAAGTCTAGCAGTCCCCGACAGCACCATTAAAGTCTATAATTGTATTATGGACTTTTTCTGCCTCCGATACACTCTGTTATTAAATCTACAGCAGTTATTTCTTCAATATCTGTCAAGATACCCTCTCCCCCCAACATTTTTAAAACGATAATGAATTATTCTTCCTGTTACTATCAGGTAGCAGTGCATCAGGATCTATTGTTACGGATCTTACTTTTTCTGTTGTTGTTAGATGAATTGTATGTGTTGCGCTCTGCATCCAGGTTTCCACAGGTAACTGAAAACGTTGTTTACTAGCATCTTTCAATACAATTTCAATCGTTGCAGGCATGGCCATTTTTTGCAGATTAGCAATAGTTATATCAGCGCCATTTTTAGGATCATTGTCTTTATATGAAACAGATTCAACTGCAAGATCAAGTTGCCAGTTATTATAAAACCATTCTTTCCAAAACCAATTCAAATCTTCACCCGATTCATTATTCATCATTCTGAAAAAATCATCCGGTGATGGATGCTTGTATGCCCAATGCTCAATATATTTTTGAAAGGCATAATCAAACCGATCGTGGCCCAATATTACTTCACGCAGTAACACCAAACCAAAAGCAGGTTTAAAATAAACCATCGGATGACGATATTTTTCAGGAATGGCGTCCGCTCTCGACATCATCGCAGGAGCAGCACTGTCTTTTAATAATGATACTATTTCATCAGCAGGATTTCCTTTACCTGGCGCATATTCCGCATCACGCTTTGGTGCATACTCTCCTTTATTAAAATTATCAGATGCGTAAATATCGATGAAAGTATTAAAACCCTCATCCATCCAACCGTAGCGCCTTTCATCGCTTCCTACAATCATCGGAAACCAGTTGTGACCTATCTCGTGCGCCGTTACCCAATACAATACATTGCTGTTATCATCCATACCATCAAATACAATTCCCGGATATTCCATACCGCCTGCAATACCTGCCTGGTTAACAGCTACCGGCCATGGATAGACGAACCATTTGGCTGAAAAATACTCGATTGATCTTTTTAAATATTCTGTGGCTCTGTTCCATTTATTGGGACCAACACTTTCAACAGGATAAACAGACATTGCCAAAGATGTTTTACCATTCGGCAGATTTACTCTCGCAGCATCCCAAACATAAGCCCTTGATGCGCCAAAAGCAACATCACGCGTATTGTACATTTTGAAATGCCAACTCTTTGTTCCTTTGCCTGGGTGCTTTGCTATATCATTCACATCATCAACAGAACGAATAATAATCGTTGAATCACTTTTATTAGCATCAGCTAAAAGATTGATTTGTTTATCGGTAAGCACATCGCCCGCATTTTGTAATTCACCACTACCTGCAACGATCATATCTGACGGAACCGTTACCGTATAATCAAAATCACCGTACTCGCAATAAAATTCACCACTTCCTAAAAATGGCAATGTGCTCCACCCTTCTAAGTCATCATACACGCACATTTGCGGATACCATTGTGCTATCTCATAAATTTTTCCATTTTTTGTTTCGGCATAATCTGTTCTGCCACCGAATGCTCCGGGAATTGTGTAATGATATTGGATACTAATATTGATCTCTCCTTTCGGCAATAATTTAACCGGCAAACGGATCTGCATTCTTGTATCATTAATAATATAATTGGCCTTTATAAGTTTGCCTTTATATTCGATCCATACTTTTTCAAACCGCATACCACTTGTAAATTCCGAAGGTTGAGGTGTGGTATAAAAATTAGAGCGAGCATCTTTTTTATAAGTATTTTGATCGATCTGTAACCAAAGTGATTCTAAAGAATCCAGACTGTTGTTCGTATAATGAATTGTTTCACTTGCACTCAATTCATTTGTAACTGTATCTATCACAGCCTGCAACTCATAATCAGCAAGGTTTTGCCAATACTTATTGGCAGGTGCTCCATTTGCTGAGCGAAATTCATTGCCATTTTTTGTAAAGAAATTTTGTGCAAATAACTCTTGTGGATTGTAGATGCTTTTTTGTGCGAATGACACAAAACAAACAGAACCAAAAACTATAATGAAGCTGATCTTTTTAAGGGTCATAGATATTATTTATTACTGTTGCGAAATGGCAAAAGACTACATCATCTAAGTTAAAGAACTTAGATCAATAATAAATATCCTCGTTTATTACATTACAGGACGTTTAATAGCTTTGCCCGCTATATGTTGCTTCCATGGCTTCCAATAATGGCCGGTCCATCCTTTAGCGATAGATGCAGCTTTGCTTTCAGGCACATTAACATGTGTTGCATAAAGCATTACATCTTCTCCCATTGGTTCAAGGCTGATAATAAAAATAGAATCAACATCAGCTTTTGTCCAATCCATAGCGCGCCATGTTTGTACGATCAATTTATCTTTTACCAGCTCAAGGTTTTTACCTGTGATATATCCGCCATGAACGGAATATTTATCACCAATACCGGTAGTAATAGTGCAAGGCGATCCTGCGATCATAGAATGCTTTTTAGCATCCATATACAAACTATACAAAACTTTAGGAGTAGTGTTTTTGAACAACACTTTTTGAACGACGGTTTTTAACATGTGATTTGTTTTAGGTGTTTAATCGGAATAATAAAGCTGTAATAAATATAGGCATTTCAATTACGCATGCTACATTATTTCTTTGTGACCGGCTACATGGTAGCCAAATGTTCAAAGGCCAGCGAACAATATTAATCAGAGATTTTGGACTTATGCAATATGAATCGAAAATGCGATAACCCAATCGTTGAAATAAATGCAATGAAGATGTAGATTGCTAAATGTCTCATTATGACAAAGTCTGAAATTGTGAGACGTGCGAAATGTTCTCAATAAATAAATTTCATACTTACTGAGTCAACGCAACCCCGCGCCTAAAGTGTTTGTTCTTTCAATAAAATTTACAAGTTCAGCTAAAGATGTGAGAGCATCTATGCTATAATCAATCTGCATTATATTTGGTACGAATTATTTCATGGGCATTTTGCATAGATATAGTGCCGCTTTTACGACTTTCTGTGATCAATGATGTTAACTGCTCGGGAGTTAAAGGTTTTCCGGGCAATACATAATTACTTTCATTATCGTCTATAACAGATAATTTCAAATGATTTTGACGGGCA
>Ga0207033_1001_pt1 | contig 63520 bp, 52 predicted proteins | sample Alteio_BWMinCont_35_FD_153262 | JGI IMG/M metagenome (GOLD analysis project Ga0207033, IMG submission 153262) | Enriched cells from forest soil in Barre Woods Harvard Forest LTER site, Petersham, Massachusetts, United States -... | ecosystem: Environmental > Terrestrial > Soil > Temperate forest >... | reverse complement strand
AGTTTGCAGTTTAAAATCTTTGCCTACTGCAAGCTGCCTACTGACAACTGCCCACACACTTACATGTATCCTCTCTGGTTCTTCCCTTCCATCCAATTAACGAAGGCGCGGTTTACTACTTTGTTACCGCCGGGTGTAGGGTAATTGCCGCTGAAATACCAATCGCCCGAATGGTCGGGGCAGGCTTTGTGCAGGTTATCAAGGGTTTGATAAATCACTTCAACTTTGCAGTTTATTTCTTTTGGGGTGATGATCTTTGCTATCCGGTCGGATATTTCCTGGTCTGTAAAAGGCTCGTAAATTGCCTTTACATAGTTCGTGACATCTTCTTTTGGCAGTTTAGCGCTGTCTTTGCACTGCTGGTAAACTTTAAGGATTGTGTCTTCCTTCCCGGCATCTTTCAGCAAACTAATAGCCGCCTCAAAAGCCACAAACTCGCCCATGCGCGACATATCAATGCCGTAGCAATCGGGGAAACGTATCTGTGGCGCCGACGAAACAACCACTATTTTTTTAGGGCCAAGTCTATCCAGTATTTTAAGGATGCTTTGTTTAAGCGTGGTTCCGCGAACGATGGAATCATCCAGCACCACCAGGGTATCGGCATCCTTTTTTATCAGGCCGTAAGTGGTATCGTAAACATGCGCTACCATTTCGCTGCGGTCGGCATCCTGTGTAATAAAGGTGCGCAACTTAACATCTTTTATAGCAATTTTTTCAACGCGGGGCGCCATGCTAAGCACCTCGGTCAGCTCCTCTTCGCTTATCTTATCCTCACGGTTCAGCAGCCTGTCGCGCTGGTATTTTTTAATATATTTATGTACGCCCTCAACCATCCCATAAAAAGCAACTTCAGCAGTATTGGGGATATAAGAGAAAACGGTATTTATTACATCATTATTAACACTTTTTAGTATCTGCGGACAAAGCAGCCTGCCTAATTGTTTACGTTCGCGGTAAATGGAAGCATCGCTGCCGCGCGAAAAATAGATACGCTCAAATGAACATGCTTTCTTTTCTTGCGGCTCACTAAACATATCCTCGCTTATCTTGCCATTCTTTTTAACAATCAGCGCATGGCCGGGCTTTATTTCCCTGATATCTTCTATCGGGACATTAAACGCGGTTTGTATAGCAGGGCGTTCTGACGCAGCTACTACTATCTCATCATTATAATAATAATAGGCTGGCCTTATACCAACAGGGTCGCGCATTACAAAGGCGTCGCCATGGCCTAAAATACCAGCAATGGTATAGCCGCCATCCCAGTTTTTGGCAGATTTGCGGAGTATTTTGGCAACATCCATATCATTAGCTATCAGCTTGCTAATTTCTATATTATCGTCCAAGCCCTCCCTTTTATACTGATCGAACAGGCCCTGATTTTCTGTATCAATAAAGTGGCCCATTTTTTCAAGTACGGTCACTGTATCCGCTTTTTCTTTAGGGTGCTGGCCCAGGTCGTAAAGCTGTTGCAGCAGCTCATCAACATTAGTCATGTTGAAGTTACCCGCTATAACAAGGTTACGTGTCATCCAGTTGTTTTGCCGTAAAAATGGGTGACAGTTTTCAATACTGTTTTTGCCATGTGTGCCGTATCGCAAATGCCCTAACAAAACTTCGCCCGCAAAACTGACATTTTGTTTCAGCCATTCGGCGTCATTCATTTTTTCGGGTGTATTCTTTTGTATATCGGCAAATTTTTTCTGGATATATTCAAATATATCCGCCACCGCATTTGAGGCCATCGACCGGTGCCGGCTGATATACCGCTTGCCTGGCTCAATATCCAGTTTGATGGTAGCAACGCCTGCGCCATCCTGGCCCCGGTTATGCTGTTTTTCCATTAAAAGGTAAAGTTTGTTGATGCCGTACAGTGCTGTTCCGTACTTTTGGTGATAATAAGAAAGTGGCTTTAACAAGCGGATAAATGCCACACCGCATTCATGTTTAATCTGATCACTCATGAGTGGTAATGAGCCCGCAAAGGTATAATTTTAATGTTGAAACTTTAAATTTACATTGTCATTAAAATGCATTAATGTGAGGGAATTAGTGAGTGGTTGATTTAGTTGATTAAGTGAGTGGTGGAATTGTGAGATGGCAGTGGGCAGTTTGCTTTTAGCAGTTTGAAGTTATTTAACTGCCAACTGCTAACCGCCTACTGCAAACTTCTTATTACAGTAACGATTAAGTTAGAAATGGTGCTTAAGTTGCAATAATTATATTAAATACTTAATTTCCCCGATCAACAATCAACACTCACCAATTTAATCGTTTAAATCAATGAAAAGAATATCATTATCAATCTGTTTGCTATTAACATTGAACATTTGTACGGTTTTTGCCCAAAGCGGCAGCCCGCTTTTTACCAATGCCATAGGGGTACAGGCATATACTTACCGTAACAGTTTTCCTTTGGGGATAGTACCTGTGCTTGATAGCATCAAAGCGCTGGGTATAACCGAAATGGAAGGCCCTAACCCTAAAAATATAACCCCCGAAGAATTTAAAAAATTATTAAATGAGCGGGGTATCAGCATGCCTTCCATCGGCGTTGATTACGGGCTGATAAGTAAGGACCCTTACCAGGTGGTTTCGCTGGCCAAGCTTTTCGGGGCTACCTTTGTAATGGTTGCCTGGATACCGCATGGCAAAACTTTTACTATTGATGATGCTAAAAAGGCGGTGGAGGATTTTGACCGTGAAGGTAAAATACTGAAAGATAATGGCATCACCCTTTGCTATCACTGCCATGGTTATGAGTTTGGCCCTTACGGCGATGGTACTTTGTTTGATTATCTTGTACAAAACTCCAACCCTGAATATTTATCTTTCGAAATGGATATTATGTGGGCCTTCCATGGTGGCGCTAATCCTGCAAAATTACTTTATAAATACCCAACCCGCTGGAAAATGTTGCACCTGAAAGATATCCGCAAAGGCATTGCCAATGATCTTACTGGTGGAACAGATACCCATAACGATGTGGCATTGGGAACAGGCCAGTTGGACATCCCCGGAATTTTAAAGGCCGCCAAAGCCGTAGGCGTCCAGCATTATTTTATTGAGGATGAAAGCCCGGATCATGCAACACAGATACCGGTTACAATTGCTTATATAAAAAGTTTGAAGGAATAAATCGCTAAAAGACTTGCGAAGAAGATTTGCGAAGTTTTAAAAACTTCGCAAATCTGACTTTAATATTTTGACTACGGGTTTTCGCTTTTACCCGCCAATTGGTTCCTGATAAATTTAAGGTATGAATCATAGCTGAAGCTAAATGAACTGCCCGGAAGGTCGTCTCTTGAATAACTACCGCTTTCATTGATCATCGGGACTTCACTAATAAAACTCAATAACATCAATTTGTCGTTTTCCAATTGTTCTTTATCTAACCTTATTTTTAATAATTCGGCTTCTAAGGCTGCCGGATTTATAGCCTTCTTCCTGGCCTTTTCCAGTTCAATTGTTTTGTCACTTAAACTGCTGTTTATAGTTCTTATTTCTTCTTCTTTTTCGGCTAATATAATTTTCAAATTTTCTGTTCTTTTCTTGAACATTTCGGTTACCACAACATCATTTTTTTCTTTTTCAGCTTGCAATAGTTCTTTAAAATAAGTTATCTGTGCCTCTTTGGTTTTAATGATCTCGTCCTTTGCCTCTTTTATTTTTGCATCACTTAAAATTTTACTAATTCCCTGTATGATTATTGCTAAACCTAACACTACATTTATAATGATAGACCAATCTAAGCTCATAATTCTTTAATAAAAGTTAACAAATTGCTTATGACATACTAATTTACATATAAAGTAATTTTAATTATTAACTAATGTTTTAAGAAAATGTAATTATTTTCCTTCGGGCCAACCGGCCGGTACAAAGTTGTAAGTGCACCTTTAGTCATTTTATCTCGTTTCAATATTATTTTTTAAAGTATTTGCAAATAAGAAAACAAGTGCTACCTTTACATACCGAACGGTCGGTTTATTAAATTGCTAATTTATTATGGTGAAAATACCGCTGGATACACGTACTAACATTTTGAAAACAGCCTTGCTGTTATTCCTTGAAAAAGGCTACAAAGATGTTTCGTACCAGGACCTGGTAAAAAAAACGGGGCTGTCAAAAGGCGCTATTTATCATTATTTCGCTTCGAAAGAAGATCTTTTGAATGCTGTTTTTGACATGTTTTCCGAAAGCAGCAGGCAACCCGTTGCTATAGCACCTGAGGACCAGGTAAAAGATTACGCATCATTCAAAAAATTGTATTCCGACATCAAGATTGGTCAGCTGAATGACTTTAAGGCTTTTTTAGGGGCCGAGCTTGTAAGCTTTAACTGGGTTTTGTTTTGCCTTGAGGCGATAGCGGCAAACGAACAGCTAAGGGTTACTATCAGCGAACTTTCTAAATTGGAAATAAAATTCCTTGAGCGATGTTTCCTCGGCCTTGAAAAACATGGGCAGCTTCCAAAAGGCAAGGATCCGGCATTGCTGGCGGAATGCCTTTACTACATACTTGAAGGGGCCGGACTGGTGATGTTTTTAGCGGAAAACAAAAAGGACGAGGATTTTATAACGCTGTATGACAAAACGATAGATGATTTTTTTAAAATAATTTAAGCTTTCACTCAAATGAAAACAATACAATATATATTCCTTACAACGACGTTCATTATTATTTCCTCATTTGCTTATGCGCAAAATGCAAAAGAAATAGTAACCAAAGCCGAAGATAATATCAAGGGCTTGTCTTCGGTTACCGAGATGACTATCCTGATAAAGCGCCCCACATGGACCCGCACGATGAGCATGAAGGGGTGGACAAAAGGGGAACAGTATTCAATGATAGTTGTTACTGCGCCGGCCAAGGACGCAGGGACGGTGTTTTTAAAGCGTGTTAAAGAGATTTGGAACTGGCTCCCTAATATTGAAAGGGTAGTAAAGCTCCCGCCCTCCATGATGTCCCAAAGCTGGATGGGTACCGATTTGACAAATGACGACCTGGTGAAAGCCTCATCGCGCATAGATGATTATAATCATAAGATTGTGGGCGACAGTGTGATTGAAGGCCGCAAATGCTGGAAAATTGAAATGATACCCTTAGCATCCGCAGCCGTTGTATGGAGCAAGGTTAATATGTGGATTGACCAGAAGGATTACCTGGAGCTGCGCCTTGAATTTTTTGATGAAGATAATAAGCTGGTTAATGTGATGCAGGGCTCGGATGTCAGGACAATCGGCGGCCGCGTGATGCCGGCAAAATTAGAAATGGTACCGGTTCAGAAAAAGGGCCAGGAAACCATTATAACTTATAACAGCGCAATTTTCAACCAGCCTATCAGTGTTGATTTTTTTACTACCCAAAACATGAAAAAAGCTAAATAATGTATTTTAAACTGGCATGGCGGAATATGTGGCGCAGCAGGCGGCGGACGCTCATTACCATTTCGTCTATTTTCTTTGCGGTGATTTTTGCCATACTGATGCGTGTTGCAGTTATAGGCCTGTTTGATAAACTGATTGCCGATACGGTAAGCCTTACAACCGGTTACATACAGGTGCACCATAGCGGGTACTGGGAAAACCGGTCAGTTGACAGCACCTTCGAAGATAACCCAAAACTTATTGCCATTCTTAATCACGAAAAGGAAGTGACCGCCTGGGCGCCCCACCTGGAATCCTTCGCGTTGGCATCTTCGGGCAACCGGACTAAGGGTATAATGGTTACCGGTATCGATCCTGAAAAAGAAAATTCGGTATCCGGTCTTTCCAAAAAAATAATTGCCGGGAGATACCTCACAGGCAATGATAAAGGCATTATTCTGGCCCAGGGCGTTGCCACTTATTTAAAACTGAAACTTAATGATACCGTAGTGCTAATAGGGCAGGGGTACGAAGGCAATATGGCATCCGGCAAATATCCCATAACCGGGATAGCGAAACTTGGTATCCCCGAAATGAATAAGGGAATGGTCTGGCTGCCAATGGCCGCCGCACGGGATTTTTTAAGCACTGGTGCAAGGTACTCCTCTATATCAATGCTGATTAATAACCAGGCCCAGTTAGATAAGATCAAACAAAGCATTATCGACCAAACCAAAGGAGCAGGGTATGAAGTAATGACCTGGAAGGAAATGATCCCTGAGCTCGACCAGCTTTTCCAGGCAAAAATGGTGCAAAATGAAATCATGTCGGGCGTGCTTTACCTCGTTATCGCTTTTGGGATTTTTGGAACGATCCTGATGATGCTGAACGAGCGTTTGCACGAGTTTGGTATTTTGATCGCGATCGGCATGAAAAAAGGTCTGTTGTCGGGTGTAGTAGTAATAGAGATGGTACTGATGTCGGTTGTGGGGGTAGTATTGGGCATGGTTTGTATATATCCCCTTGTACTTTATTACCATATACACCCCATAAAATTAACCGGTGACATGGGAAAATCTACTGAACTGTACAATATTGAGCCGGTTATACAAATGTCAACCAACATTTCAAATTTTATCATACAGGGGTATGTAGTGCTATTGATCGCTGTTTTGTTATCGCTGTATGCCATATTTAAGATACATAAAATTAAAGTTATTGAGGCCATAAATAGTTAAAAAACAATACTATGCTTTTTAAAATAGCTTGGAGAAATATCTGGAGAAACCGCACCCGCAGCCTGGTGGTCATCGCATCTGTGGCGGTGGGCTTATTTGCCGGTATGTTCATGATCGCATTTTTCCAGGGCGCCGTAAAACAGGAAATTGATAGCACCGTGGAAACACAGCTTTCGCACCTGCAATTCCACAATCCCGCTTTTATTGATGACAAGGACGCGAAATACACTATTTATAATGGCCAGGGTATTATAGACTTGCTTAAAAGAGATGTAAATGTAAAAGCAGTATCAGGCAGGGTAATTACTACAGGGATGATATCATCTTCATCAACGGCGTCCGGTGTTGAGATACATGGAATTATTCCGAACGATGAAAAAGCAGTTAGCAGTATATCACAGGATATTGTGGAAGGGACTTATTTTACCGGCACAAAGAAAAATGAAATTGTAATTGGGAAAAAGCTTTCCGAAAAACTTGGTGTAAAGTTGCACAACAAGATAGTGCTTACTTTCCAGTCAAAAAGCGGGGACCTTACCGCCGGTTCTTTCAGGATAGCCGGCATATTCAGGTCGCGCAATTCAACCTTTGATGAAACGACAGTGTTCACTCAATTTGAAGACGTTGCCGCCTTATTGGGCACCGGGAATGAGGTACATGAAATTGCCGTTATGCTGAAAGACGGTCAGAAAGTTGAGCAGGTAACCAAAATGTATAAAAAGGCATACCCTTTATTACTTATACAAACCTGGAAAGAACTTTCGCCGCAAATTGCCCTGCTTACAGGGGTTATGGACCAGGTGATGTACATAATTATTGGTATCATACTGCTTGCACTAATGTTTGGCATTATTAATACCATGCTGATGGCAGTGCTTGAGCGGCAGCGGGAATTTGGTATGCTGATGGCCATAGGCATGAACAAGCCACGTGTGTTTTTTATGATTTTGCTCGAATCCGTTATGCTTACCTGTGCAGGTATCCCGGCAGGTATGTTGCTTGCCATTGGCACAGTGGGCTATCTTTCAAAACAGGGCATTGACCTGTCATCTATTTCGAAGGCATTATCACAATTTGGTTTCAGCAATATCATCTATCCTGACTTGCAGCATTCGGTATTTCTGCCTATTATATTAATGACTGCATTTACAGCAATTTTATCGGCTATATACCCTGCAATAAAAGCATTACGGTTTAAACCTGCAGAAGCAATACACAAAATTTAATCGCCATGAACAATATCATTGAATCACATAATCTTTCAAAAGTTTACAACCCGGATACAATCCCTGTTTGTGCCGTTAACGGCGTTGACCTGCAAGTTGAAGAGGGAGAATTTACCGCCCTTGTTGGCCCTTCGGGTTCCGGTAAAACAACTTTATTAAACCTCATTGGCGGATTGGATTATCCCACCGGCGGCAATGTTAAAGTTGGCGGTGTAGACATAACGAATATGAGCGAAAATAAACTGATCGATTTCAGGTTAAAGAATATCGGTTTCGTTTTCCAGGCTTATAACCTTATCCCGGTGCTCACGGCCAGTGAGAATGTTGAATTTGTGATGCTGCTTCAAAAAACTTCAAAACGCGAAAGGGAAACGCGTGCAATTGAACTGCTTAACGAGGTTGGGTTAAAAGATAAGCTCAATAAACGCCCCTCCGAACTTTCGGGCGGACAGCAGCAGCGTGTTGCGGTTGCCCGTGCGCTGGCTTCAAAACCACGGTTTATTTTGGCGGATGAACCTACTGCCAACCTCGATTCAAAATCAACCGAAAACTTACTGGAGATCATGGCAAAATTAAATATTGAAGACAAAATGACCTTTATCTTCTCCACTCACGACCAGCGTGTAATAGATAAAGCCCGCCGCGTAGTCACCCTGGTTGATGGTAAAATAGTATCTGACGTAAAACAATGAACAGGTATCTGCGACTATTTATTTTATTGTTTTGTTTACTGTTTTTTCAGCGGGCAATTGCGCAGAAGGATACCGTAAAGCAAGCTAATAACGATACAACTAAACATGCCAATAAATTCACGATAAACGGCTATGTAAAATACCTCGAACAGATCAGCTTTGTAAACGATATTACCAATCTGCAAACCCTCGACCTTATCCATAACCGCCTTAATTTTAAATACCGGCCTGATGATCATTTTACCTTCCGGCTGGAGTTTCGTAACCGCATCTATTACGGCGATGAAGTTAAAGATTATCCAGGTTTTGCGGCGCTTGAAACTGCTAAGAATGGGATCGTCGGTTTATCCGAAAATTGGGTTAATAAAAATGAGCTATTGTTCAACAGCACGATTGACCGGGCCAGCGCGGAATATATCAATGGCAAGTGGGATATCACCCTGGGCCGGCAGCGCGTTAACTGGGGCATAAGTACCGTATGGACGCCAAACGATATTTTTAACACTTTTAACTATTTTGATTTTGATTATGAAGAACGCCCCGGCAGCGATGCCGCGCGTGTTCAATATGCAATTAACCCTTCATCTTCTATTGATGTGGCCGTAAGCCCCGGCAAAACTGCCCGGCAAAATATCGGGGCGGTAATGTACCATTTCAATAAGTGGAATTATGATTTCCAGGTATTTTCAGGCGTTTACCAGCAAAATTTTACAGCAGGCGCCGGTTGGGCCGGGAATATTAAAGATGCGGGCTTTAAAGGCGAAGTATCATACTTTGCATCAAATAAGCCCGATAGTGCGGCAGTAGCAGCCACCCTGTCGGTGGATTATTCTTTTAAAAACGGCATTTATGTGATTGTTTCCGGGTTATACAACAGCCTTGGTAAAGACAACCTTGTTAATATCACTCAGCTCACCTCATCCACACTGTCAGCCAAAAATATTTTCCCGTTCAGGTACACCTTGTTTGCCGAGGCTTCTTACTCCTTCAGCCCGATATTTAAAGCCTCGCTTGGCGGTATGTATTCCTTGTCGGGAAATTCGCTTATTATATTACCTACAATTACCTATTCCATTGCCGAAAACTGGGCGCTCGACCTGGTGGGCCAATCCTTTTATTCTCAACAAAACGGGAGTTATCATCCACTTGGCAACAGCATTTATTTGAGGTTGAAATACAGCTTTTAATTATTGTCTGAACCATTGATTAAGCTGATTTGATTGATTGACCTGAAGTGTTTAAAACAAACTGCAAAATCATCATAAAAAATCATTTAATCAACTTAATCAACGGTTCAGACTACTCCACAACTACCTTATTCCCGTTCTTTCTTCTAACCCATAAAACACCGCCGCCTTTTTCAAGAGCAGCCCATATATAACCTTCGCCATCGACGGTTTCTTTTAAGGGCCTATTGTTCAACAGCACTGCCGACGGCCTGGTTTTTAATTTTATTTCTTCGATACCATAATTATCAAAAGTGCGGTAATACACACGTACTTTATTAGTGTCAGTTTCAAAATCAACACCCAGATATTTTTTAAAATGATCTTTATAATCCGCTTGTTGAATAACCGATGTGGTAGAAAGAATATGATCTTCAACCGGCGCCAGTACAGGGTAGGTTGCCATCGCCCGCAAATAATGACGTACATAATCGCCATAGCCGTCTGTAAGCCAGGGTTCATCAGTTGGGAAACAGTTTTTGCCGTCAAAATCAACCATATAAGTGGCCCAGTTCAGTTCATGCACCGCGTTGGTATAATAAGAGGTATCACCTGTTAATGAGTCATATAGCAATTCATCTGCTGCTTGCCTTGCGCTATGGCTTTGTCCCGGGACAGGGTAAACAGACTGTTCGTTGGTTACTATCACACCATATTTCTTCCATTTATTATTATTAAAATTGGTATGCACCCAATTGATAATGCTTTTTACCTGCGTTTTCCATTCGGGGAAATACTGCGGGTGTTCCATCATATAACGGGCACAGGTCATGGCGTTTATCTGGGTTTGGCTCCACTCGCCTACATCTTCAAAAAAAGGCCCCCACCTATTATTTTTGATGGGATATTTTTTAAGCCAGGCTAATATTTTATCAGCGGCGATTTTGTAACTGGCAACTTTGCCTTTATTTAGCTCCATTAGATCATAAAACAGTTGCAGCGTTGGCGTAAGGTTACTGGTATAACACGCTGTATCTTTTGATTTGACAACGCCATCATCCTGCAATAGGGCCGTTTTACCCGTAAACACATTTACTTTAAATGGAAGCGGAGAATGTTGCTCAGTACCTGTTACTGCCTTGGCGGCGAGTGTATTGGCTATTTTTATGGCTGCATAAAGAAAAAGTGGGTCATCTTTTATTTTGTACGCATGTACCAGTTCCACCCCAAATGACCCTGCCTTATCCGGCTGTGCAACACCCCGGCCGCTGCGCATATCACCATCATATACCCCTGAATAAATAAAGGTATTATAAGGGAACGGAATATCGGGCCATTTGCAATTGGCGGGCGATAAACCATGTGTTAAATAATATTCAGCCAAAAAATAAATGTTCGCTTTTACATTTTCATCCCCGGTATAAGCATACAATAACCGCCATGAAGAAATGGCCATCATAAACTGGTCGCCACCAATACCCCGTGGGTCATCAATATTTTTATTCCACACCTGATGGTCCATATAATAGGGCAGCCCATTCGGGTCCCTGCGCATGTTGAACCAAAAATCCCAAATAATGTGCAGATCATGATCATAGGCCACGGCAGGGTTGGCATTGTACCAGGGTAAAATGTTGCCGTCTTTGTCTGTCTGAATGGGGTGGTAAACTAACATTTCATTTTGCTGTGCAAATAGATTGGGCGTTGTACAGACAAAAAATAATAACAATAACAAGGTAAACGGCTTTTTGATCATTTTCTGTTTGGCGAGGATTAATAATTGGTATCAGCTTATGGAAGCACCTAATTTAACAATAATCTGTTAATGGAAATCAACGGATGTAAACGGATGGGAAATAATTGTGCGAACGTGAACGCCAATCGTCCGTTTTTGATACAATCGTATTCTTAGCAATAGTCATAAAATATTAATAAACAATTACTTATGCATTTGGCATTGTATTGAAGATGATGAATGTAGTTTTAGTTAGTTTAAAAAACTTTTATCTTTTACAGGAGATATGAGGTTTAGTTAGTAACAATGGTTTAAAGCCATTGGAATGCGTTCCGGGGTGAGTACGGAACGCATTTTTTATTTATAATGCTTATTTATATCCCGGCCGTTTGTTTCATTATTAAAGCAACGGCCTCAAACTAAATCCCCTTTGTACTCCTATTATACATACCAATTTGCAAAATTGAGTGCAACCAATTGATAATTCTTTTACCCGTGTTTTAACGGCATAGTCCGGAAGGGATGTTTTTTTATTCTCCATCTCGTTCTTTTTCTGGCTTTTACATTCCATTTTCCATACAACCTGATCAATTTTCTATACATCCAACGTCTATAAAACAAACCGTGTTTAAATGCCGGCAATAGCTGTATAGTAAAACAACTGGATTTATTCCCTGCTAAATATTTTTTTGATATCGGGCAACCTTTTTGTTATTCAATTCGTGGTAGCTAAAAATTGTGTTCCATTTTCATTAGCGGTTTACTAAAGAAAGGAGGGATAATGGATTAAAGAAGTGCAAAAATAAATGACAACCTTATCTGGAAATAATTTATTCACTTATTTTATAAACCTATGAGAAGTTTAACTAATATTAAAGCTTTGCTTGCAGGGCTTATGGTCATCACATGTTTTTACGCATGTAAGAAAGACCTGGGATCATCATCCCCCAAAGATCTTAATGTTACCCAGGCAGATATTAATGCGACAACTAATTTTAGTTTTGGAGTTGTGCAGACAAATCTTGTTTCGGACACCGCCGGTTTCGGCGCAGCCAGGATTGATCCTAACCTTATCAATTCCTGGGGGATAGTTGCAGTACCAAATGGCGGGCCAATATGGATTTCGGCAAATAACAAAGGGGTTAGCGTAATTTACGACAGAACAGGCAACACATTAAGGGCGCCGGTTACTATTCCTTCAATCTCACCTGGTCAGCAGGGGTTTCCTACGGGCGTTGTTTTTAACAGCACAACTGATTTTGGCGGTAACAAGTTCATCTTTGCCAGTGAAGATGGCATTGTGCTGGCCTGGGGCCCGAGTTCTGGGAGTTCGGCATCAAAGGTTGCCGGCAGGGCTGATGCTGTTTACAAAGGACTTGCCATAGTTAGCAATCAAGACGCCAATTTTCTTTATTTAACTAATTTCAGGATGGGAACAGTTGATGTTTTCGATAAAAATTTCAATTTCGTAAGCGATCATCTTTTTGTTGACCCCTCTATCCCTGCTGGTTTTGCTCCATTTAATATCCAATTTATTCAAGGCAAAGTATATATCACCTATGCTAAACAAAACGCAGCTAAACATGACGATGTAAGTGGCCCTGGTAATGGATATGTTGATGTTTTTTGGCCCAATGGCACGTTTATCCAACGCTTTGCTTCCCAGGGCACACTTAACTCGCCATGGGGCATCGCATTTGCTCCGGCGGGATTTGCCGGCAACACACCATCAATTCTTATTGGTAATTTTGGCGATGGCAGGATCAATATTTTTAGTTTGACAGGGACATTTAAAGGCCAGGTGAGCAGTGGTGGACAACCTGTTTCTATTGACGGCCTATGGGCCATTGATTTCCTGGAAAATAATATGCCCGGCGGCAAACCAACTGACCCGCTATATTTCACATCAGGCCCCGATAAGGAGTCACACGGCCTTTTTGGTACTTTACAAAGGAAATAGCTATGAATAACCGGTGGTGAAATTGCCAGCTCATAGCAAGATGTAAAATAGGCTTACGAAGTTTAAAAACTTCGTAAGCCTTTGCTGCTAACTGCCTGTGCTTTTTCAAATAATTTTATTCTCTCCAAAAGGGATTCTCTCAAAAAAATTACAGACCACATTGCGGTAAACCTCCAATTTTCCTTTAAATTTATCCATCCCTTCCAAAAAGAAAATCTATTTTATTGACCTAAAAGTATGGAAAAAGAAACAACCCCAGGAAACGCCATTAACCGGCGTAAGTTTATAGAAAAAGCATCGGTCATGTCGGCCTTTATGATCGTTCCGCGTTTTGTGCTGGGCGGCAAGGGCTATATTGCTCCAAGTGATTTAATTACTCTCGGTTTTATAGGCACGGGTAAACAGGCCGGTGGTTTGCAAGGTTCGTTTTTTGATACCAATGAAGTAAAAATTATAGCTGCGGCTGATGTTTATGGTGCAAAATTACAGCAGTTTGCCGGGCAGGTTAACCAGCGCTATGCAGCTAAAGCGGGACAAAGCCAGTATGCTGGCTGCGGTACTCATGCAGATTTTCGCGACCTTTTGGCCCGCAAGGATATTGACGCGGTAGTGATTGCGGTGCCCGATCACTGGCATTCTGTTATTGCCATTCTTGCCGCCCGGGCTGAGAAAGATATTTATTGCGAAAAGCCATTATCCTTAACCATTAAGGAAGGCCGTGCGATGGTAACAGAATCGAGAAAGCATAAAAGGGTGTTTCAAACCGGCAGCATGCAGCGTTCATGGCCAGAGTTCAGGCAGGCAGTGGAGTTGGTAAGAAACGGTTATATCGGCGAAATTTCAACCGTAAAAGTAAATGTTGGGCCGCCACCGGTGCCTTATAATCTAACTGCCGAACCAATGCCGGATAGCCTGAACTGGGACTTTTGGCTGGGGCCAAATTCGCCGCAGTTTTATAACCATAAGCTGGCTCCCGGCCTTACGGATGATTTTTGGGCCGAATGGCGCAACTATAAAGAGTTTGGCGGCGGCGGCATGACCGATTGGGGCGCACACATGTTTGATATAGCTCAATGGGCTCTGGATATGGATGGCAGCGGCCCAGTGATGGTTACCCCGCCTGATAAAGATCATCCCTTTTTAACTTACCAATATGCAAACGGAATCACGATGACACACGAGCCGGAAGGCAACCAGGGCGTAACATTTATAGGTGCAACAGGCAGTATCCATGTGATGAGGGGCAAACTGGAAACAACGCCGGATACCTTAAAGGATAAGCTAATCGGCCCTAATGAAAAGCATGTTTATTTGAGCCTGGATCATTATAAAGATTTCCTGCAAGCCATGCGGAATCGTACAAAACCCGTTGCCGATGTTGAAATTGGCCATCGCACTGCAACAGTTTGTAACATAGGCAATATCGCATATGAATTAAAACGTCCGCTGCAATGGGACCCGCATAGGGAAGAATTTAAAAATGATGATGAAGCCAACAAGCTAAGAGGCCGGGAAATACGGAAGGAATGGGTGGTTTAGGCTCATTGTTCACACTCTAAAGGAGGGACTAAAAATATTGTTTAAATTTAACTGTCCCTCATTTTTTAGGAGGACGCCTATGATGCGGTCTCCTGTACGCTGGCCCTGATTTATCTTCAGAAATGTACCTGGCGAGTTCTGCATCTGCTTTCAGCTTGGCAGATAAATTTAACCTAAAAGCTTTTTTCACAAACTCTTTAACTTCAAAGAAGCGCTCATTTAAAACAAGTGCTTCTTCATCATTTACAACCATTTTTGCTACTAAGAAATCAGGATGATTTGGGTTTATAATATAATTCAACTCTTTAGGATCCATTGCAGACGGAACGCATAAAGCGATATTTGATTTTTGTCTTAAAAATTCATCTCCTATTTGCTTTGTTAATATCTCATTATCTAACCAATCAGTGTATTTAGAACTATCAATTACAAATATCTGATCTTTTGGTATGGCATAAGTGATCATGGTAAGGTTTGGGAAATCAAATTCATTGATCAGCCAGTGAGATATCCATTCTAATTGTGCAATTGATCGATTGGAGCCTGCATAAATGCATGGATATTTATTGGAGTTCCATCTGCCGCCATTCCGCATTGTTGAACCATAACCATTATGCGGGCGTACGAAGTTGGCGTTACAAACCCGGTAAACAAGAACATAATCTGTACCCATTAATAGTTTACCTGTATATACCGGTTGCAAACATGATCAATTCTTCCTTTACCATTGTTCTGCCGACTGAATTTTGAATTAAATTTATAGGTTCCTTTCCTTCAAGGGTTTTTAACGGCTGCGTCATCCATTGAATGAATTTTTTATTTTCAGAAAAAACTTTTATACCTAAAATGAATAGATCAGTAAGGTCAATAAGCGTTTCGCTAACTTTGTGATCAAAGTGTGCATTATCTTCTTTTATTTGTACAGTGCGAGATGTAATACCACAAATGGATGCAATCGTCGCCAAATTTAAACCCATAAATGATTTAACATGCAAAAAAGCTTTTTTAGTTAAACCATCTTCAATAATGTCAAATAAATCATAATCGCTATTTATTTCTTTTCCTAACAAACGCTTACCTCCAAGTTTTTCGGTAAGTTCTGTATAATCCGATACTAAGCGAGATCCAATTTTAGGCGCTAATGTAACTGCATCCATAATCTTTATTTTTCAATAAGTAAATATGCGAAAAATTTCGCATATTTTTAAATAAAATTATTTTTATAGAAGAAATATGATTACGCTCTAAAAACAATTGTTTTTAATCTATTTACTAAACCCAACCAAATGATGCAATTGTACCGGGTTGTATATCCTGCCTGCTTTAATAACCAGGATAACTTTTCGTATCTCTCTGATATTGCTTAAGGGGTCGCCGTCTACAATGGTAATATCGGCATGTTTACCTTCAGTAATCGATCCCGTTTCTTTAGCCGTTTTCATCACCTGCGCGGGTGTTATAGTGGCGGTTTGTATGGCTTGCATAGGTGTTAGGCCTGCGCCAACGTATAATTCAAGTTCACGGTCAAGACTGAACCCTGGGAAACCCTGGTCTGTCCCTGCTACTATAGGCACCCCGGCGTCGTAAAGCACCTTTACTATTTTCACCATACTATCATATAGAGGTTTAAACTTTACCGCCCCTGCAGGGTCCTGTCCGGTATTTTTAAATAATGCCTGTAATGGCAATGGCAGCGTATAAAACCCCGGCTCCATGATGGTTATATCCTCTTTAACCGATCGGAAACTCATCTCAAATACGCCCAACGTCGGGTCGATTACTACATGATGGTCTTTTATGAATTTAATAGCTGCGATACTCATCGAATCTTCAAAATTTATTGACCTGTCCTTGTTCCGTTTCATGATAGAATAGACATATTGCACATGGTTAACCATATTCATGCCCGAATCAACACCCTGCTGCAAAGTCATTCCATTAGGGATATGACCTGTAACCGTGAGTCCCAGCCGATGGGCCTCATCACAAATAGCTTTAACAATGGCCGGTTTTACCGAGCTGTAAATTTTTATCTGGATAAAACCATTATCATAGTAACGATCAACTGCTTTTATGGCTTCCTCTTTGGTATCGGCTTGTATAATCCCAAGTGCATAAGGCCCTTTTCCATCAATAATACCGGCTTTTAAAATCTCAGGGCCAATTCCCTTACCTTCATCAATAGCCTTTTTTATCGCATTGATATAGCCAAATTCGTTACCGCAATCGCGCACTGTGGTAACGCCTGCAGCAAGATAAGCAGGCCCCCATTCCGCCTGTTCAAAATGGGCATGCATATCCCAAAGGCCGGGTAAAACTGTTTTACCTTTTGCATTAATAATTTTCGCATTCGCAGGAATTTTTACTGCACCGGCTTTTCCCACTTTTTTAATAATACCATTCTCAATAAGCACTATTGAATTGGGGATGGTGGTAGAATTAATCACATCTATCATCGTCCCGCCAACAATGGCCATAACTTTCTCGCCGCTATTAGTTTTCGGCATCGCTTTTTCAAACAGGCCCATACTATAAGTAGCAGCCTTGCTGATCAGTGTTGGCAATAAGGCTTCATAAGGTTCGCGCATCATTTCCAGCTTATCGGCTTCAGCATCATTGGTGATCAGGCACATTAATCTTCCTTTACCATCCGCCCATAGCAATTCATTACCCCACACCAGCCCGCTGATTGTATACCGGTCAAGTATTAACGGTTTATTGTTGAAGCTCAGGGTATCCCTTCCTTCCTTTTTTATCTGAACTGATCCGAATGGCAATGTATTTATGCTTGCAGGCTGATGGTGATTTTTCCAGTATTGCAGTAAAACCTGCTGTACAGTTCCCGGCGAATACCCTGCAACCGGGAAGGTTAACGATGTTATTTTTTGGGTATAACTTGAATCATCTACTTTTATATTGGCCTCGTTACCAACTATCTTAATCGTATCATTAATGGTTGATGATCTGGAAGTCCTGCCTTTAATATTTAAGCCTAAAGGCTCAAGTCCACTGGTTAATTTAAGTTCGGCCTTTAAAGGAACGGGGGAACCCCTGTCCACAAACTTAAAATCGACAGTATAAATAATATTCTTATCCGTTTTAGTAATATGAAAAGTTTCTTTACCGATATGCTGTTCAAACTTATGCAAAAAGAAAGTGCCGCTATCGGCCTGGGCCATGTTTTGCTGGCCTTTGGCAGCAAAAATGAAGCATGACAGGGAGAATAGTAGTATGTATTTTTTCATGGTGGAATAGTTAATCTATAAAGCCCTAAGTTATTATTTTTATAAATAATAGAGACTACTATAAATCAATGTCGTTTACTTACTGATAAAAACCCCATCGGGGTTTAAGGTCGGTAGCAAATACAAACAGGAAAAAATGCCGTGCCGTTAGGTACGGAACCCGACGATGTTGCGTACCTGACGGGACGCTAAATGTTTCTTAATTGAATTTTCTACCGACCTTTTGCACCTACGGCGCATTCTTAAAATGTCATTCTTTTAAGTAAACGACATGGTATTCTAAATTATCCTTCTCACATTAAAACTTGTGCTTCATACCTAACAAACCCCAAATCCCGCCGCTGTGAACGGCAAGGATTCGGCTTCCCGGTTTAAAATAGTTTTTCCCGGCAAGGTCATAAATGGCATAGAGCATTTTACCTGTATAAACAGGTTCTATCAAAATTCCTGTTGAGGCTACAAATTGTTTTATAAATTCAATAAGCTGCCCATCCGTTTTTCCGTATCCGCCGAAATGATAATCAGTATGTAAATGATAGCTTGAAGGGGATATTAAAAGCTTGTCGATCTCATCTTTAATAAAACCACCATTTTTAAATACAGGAACAGCATGAAACTGGATAGATAATCCGCGACTTTGTATGCCATTTATAATGCCTGCTGCCGTAGTTCCGGTACCGCAGGCGCAAAAAATATAATCATAATTTTCAGCCAGTTCATCAACTAACTCGCTGCACCCTTTAGCGCCTAGGGCGGATGCACCGCCTTCATCTATAAAAAATGCTTCAGGGCTGCTGCCAAAATATTTTTCGAACAGGGCTTGTTTATCGCGGTAGCTTTCACGGTCTGTAAATATTAAATCCATCCCGTGCAAACGGCAAAGAAACAGGGTGTCGTTATTCACAGGTTCACCCCGGACAATGCCTGTCGACTTAAAAGCAAATTTCGCTGCCGCTGCAGCCGTTGCCAGTAAATGATTTGAGTAAGCGCCGCCAAAGGTTATTAGGTGGTTTTTATTTTCGGCTTGTGCCTGCTTTAAAAGGTATTTTAATTTGCGCCATTTATTGCCTGATATAACGGGGTGGATGAGGTCATCCCGCTTTATAAAAACTGTTAAGCCCTGTTCATCAAATAGTTTGTTTTTAATTTGATGAACAGGGCTAAAAAAATCAAGATCAATATCCATAGTTTGAAAATTATTTATTTTGAAGTTTTGAATTTAAGACATTTTCAAATCTTCAAATTACCAAATCTTCAAATCAAAAATTTAAAAACCCAGTCCAATCCCTCCGTTAACCGACTGGTATTGACCAGGGCTGTATGATGCGAAGATACGCAATACAAATAAATTTAATTGAAAGCCGACATCTGTACGGAAACCGCTTACGCTGGTTTCATTAATACGTACAGGGTCAGTGACCGTGCTATATTGACCCAAAGATGTGGTAATAGGATAATTGCCCAATACCCCAAAATTTGTATTGGCGCTTTGATACCCTACTGACAGGAATGGTGTAAAGAAAAGTAATTTTTTGGAAATAATGGCCTGCACATTCGTCCCGCTGAAAGAACCCGAGATGCGTTGATTTGAAAAATCGGTTTGACTTCCAGGCGCGGCAACAGTTCCATTATCAGGTTGTACATTAAGTGTTTTAGAATAGCTGATCTTGTTGTAATTTACGGCAATGGCCACGTCAAACGGTATTGATTTACCTTTTGGGGCAAAATCCTGTATAATATCATGTTTAAAGCCAAAGCCGATCATCCCTATTGAGCCTGAATTACTGCCAATATTGATGGTAGGCATAGTGCGTACAGTTAAATCTGTATTCTTAAAAATACCTATTGTAAGCTGAATATCTGGCGCAGGGATGTATTGAATTACACCATTTGGCATATTAAAAGTTCCTATTGTATTACCGTTGTTATCTTTAATATCCATTAAAGGGGTAGCCGCGCTTTTACTGCCTCCAAAAGTTGGTGCAATATTAGTTGTAGATGATGGGTCGACTTGTAAATGGCTGGATAAGCCGATTTGGGTTACATCAAAACTTTGGGCGCTGGTGGGTACCTGGGCAATATTGGCCGAAATACGTAAATCGAAATGCAAAAATTTCTTGGTTTTAGCGGTATTGTTCCAACCGCTGTTCAGGCCAATCCCAAAGCCTTTAAATAAAGGCTCAGCAAAGTTCTGCATAAGTTTTGTCGCATCGCCGGGGCTCGATTTAATTAATTGGTCAAACCCGTTCCCATTGCCATTCCCGTTGTTGTTCCCGTTACCGCTCTGGGCGTTTGCCTGGGATGCCATGATAATTAAAATTATGGATGTGATTAAAGGGTAAATTTTTTTCACGATATTATATTTTAGGTTGTAAATAATTGTAAAATTTATATTTGGTTAAGTTGTTAACACTTAGTACGCTAATATTCAATATATAGTTACCAAATAAATAATGACCGGGTTATTAAATCTATCAACTACGAAGTATAATTCCTGTTAAGCGGGAATGGTGTTAGGACGGTTATTTAATCAATAATCTGAAAAAACGAGTACTTTTGCTCCAATGGCAGACGATACCCTATTAATTGAGCAGGAGGAACAGGATTTATATGAACACCTGCGTATAATTGTCGACAAAGGCCAGTCCCTGTTGCGCATCGATAAGTTTTTGATGTACAGAGTGGAAAACGCCTCGCGTAACCGCATACAGAATGCTATTGAACTTGGAAATGTACTGGTTAATGATAAAACGGTTAAGGCAAGTTATAAGGTTAAACCGCTTGATGTTATTTCGGTAGTTTTACCGCACCCGCCGCGGGATACTGAAGTATATCCCGAAAATATTCCGCTTAATATTGTTTATGAAGACGACGATGTACTGGTAGTAAACAAACCTGCAGGATTGGTTGTACATCCCGGATATAATAATTATACAGGCACTTTGGTAAATGGCCTTGTTTACCACTTTCAGCAATTGCCCACATTGCCCGGTAATGATGGCAGGCCAGGTTTGGTTCACCGTATTGATAAGGATACATCGGGCTTATTGCTGATCAGCAAAAATGAACGCTCAATGACCTGGCTCGCCAAGCAATTCTTTGATCATACCATTACCCGTAAGTACATAGCATTAGTTTGGGGCGACCTTGAAACTGATGGAACGATAATGGGTTATATTGGCCGCAGTGTGAACGACAGGCGGGTAATGTCGATTTATGATGATCCCGAAAAAGGCAAATGGTCTATTACGCATTACAAGGTTTTGGAGCGGATGAACTATGTAACGCTGATAGAATGTCAGTTGGAAACAGGACGTACACACCAGATCAGGGCGCACATGAAGCATATCGGTCACCCTTTATTTAGCGATGCCATTTACGGTGGCGACAAAATTTTAAAAGGCACGGTTTTCAGCAAATACAAGCAATTTGTTGAAAACTGTTTTGAACTAATGCCCCGGCAGGCCCTGCACGCGCAAACACTTGGCTTTTTACACCCGACACTGAAAAAACAGCTCCTTTTTGAAGCGCCATTGCCGCCGGATTTTGACATGGTTTTGGAGAAATGGCGGAGATATAGTTTAATAGATATGAGATTTGAGACGTGAGATTTGAGACAAAAAACACAATTGTCTCCAAAAAGTATCCTCTATCTCAAATCTCATATCTCACATCTAAAATCTATGCAACCCGTTTTTATCAATTTTAATGGCGAAATACTTTCAGCTGAAACGAAACTGTTTACACTGAAAAACAGGGCGTTCAGGTATGGCGATGGGTTGTTTGAAAGCATGCGCCTGATGAAGGGACAGCTTAAATTTGCCGACCTGCATGCCGATCGTTTGCAAAGGGGCATGAAAGCGCTTAAAATTGATGGTTACTCGCAGATGGATGCATGGTTCCTGAAAGAGAAAACAGAAGACCTTGCCCGGCGGAATAAAATTAAACATGGCCGTTTACGCCTAACCGTTTTCCGCGATGCGGAAGGTTTGTATGCACCATCACAAAATAAAATGGCGTGGTGCCTTGAAATGCAGCCTTTGGACGAACCCAGGTATTTTTTAAATAGCAAAGGTTTGATCATGGATATATTTACCGATCTGCCAAAGCCTACCAATTACTTGTCGAATATTAAAACCTGCAATTCACTTATCTATGTAATGGCAGGTCTCTACAAAACCCAAAATAAGCTTGATGATATATTTTTATTGAACCAGGGTGGCTTTTTGTGCGAGGCCGGTAGCTCGAACATATTTATATGGTATCAAAAACACTTATACACACCAGCTTTAAGCGAGGGTTGCGTGGAGGGGGTAATGCGCCAGGTGATCATTAATCTTGCCAAACAAATTAATATCCCGCTTACCGAGGCGCAGATTAGTCCTGATATATTATATGAGGCCGATGAAGTTTTTTTAACCAACGCAAGCCGTGGCATACAAAGCGTAATGGGTTTTGGTGTAAGACGTTATTTTAACGAGGTTAGCAAGGTATTGATTGATGAGTTGAATAAACTCTGAATCGGAAAGTCCGTAAGACCGAAAATCCGGAAGAAGCAGTAGGTTGCGGATCCCCGCGTATTGATTCCTCCCCCCCTTTTACCCCAAATTAGCCCAACATCACTCTTAAATATGACTAATGTCATTATTTAAACCACCCTTGTTAACCAACTTTACAATAGTAAATTAACGCTAACAGGACATGAAAACATTACTGATACCGACCGATTTTTCGCCGAATGCAAAGCGTGCCGTTGAATATGGATACAAATTGGCGAAGCAGATCAAAGCTAATGTAGTGCTGTGCAATGCTGTTATGGTTCCGGCAGAAATACCACAAGCCGGCTTTATAGCGTGGCCAATGGACGAATATGACGTGTTGATGGATGAAAGCACAGAGGAGTTAAAGAAATTAAAAGCTAAATTAGTGCATGATAAAGATGCTTTTACGCCATTAATTAATTGTTTTAATGAAGCAGGTACTACGGCCGATGTTGTAAATGGCCTCATTTCTAAAAAAAACATAGACCTGGTAGTAATAGGAACTCATGGCAGCAGCGGTTTAAGCAGTTTTTTATTTGGCAACCACACCCGTATTTTGATTGATACTATAGCAAAACCCTTACTGCTGGTACCTCTGCAGGCGCCAGTTACGCCAATTAGAAAAATAGCTTTTGCCGCAGATTTTAAACAGCCCGAAAAGGACCTGGGCTCTATTTATGAGCTTATCCCGCTGGCAAAAGCGCTTAACGCCGAAATTTTGATCACTCATATTTACGATGGGAAAGATCAATCTCCTGAATTTCATAAATGGATGACGAATTTCCTGACTGATTTATCTAATAAAGCCGACTATCCGCATATTTATTACAGGCTCGTAAGAAATGACTATACCGAAAACGGATTAGACTGGTTATGCGCACATGGCCAGATTGATATGCTGGCAATGGTGCACAGGCCTCATACTTTTTTTGAGAGCATATTAAAAGGAAGTTATACTCAAAAAATGGCAGCCCATATAGCAATTCCGCTACTGGTTTTTCCGGGAAGGGGATAAACGATTATACTTCAACTATTAAAATTACGAAAATGAAAACAATAGCAGTACTTACCGACTTTTCCAAACGAAGTGAACATGCGGCCTTGTATGCACTGCACCTTGCACAAAAAATTAAAGCCGATGTTTTACTATTTAATGCCTTCCAGGTACCGGCTGAAACACTAAATAGTAGGCGCAACGCCTGGCCTGTTGAAGATTATGACGAAATAGAAGAAAGCACCGAAAAGAAATTAAAAGCACTTCGCATAAAATTGGAAAATGAGGTGAAAGAAAAAAGCTTTCCAGGTACTCATCTGCCTGCTGTAAGTTGTCAATGCGAAGAAGGCGCAATTGCCAATAACATAGCCAGCCTTGAAGAAAATAAAAACATTGTGCTTATAGTATTAGCTACCCATGGTGTTGATAAGGTATCTGCTTTTTTGATGGGCAATAATTGCCGGCAGATTATTGACGCGGCATCAACCCCTTTATTAGTAATCCCGGAAAACTGTTCTATAAAAAACATCGAAAAATTTGCTTTTGCTACTGACCTTGTACATAACGACATTGACTATATCAGTTCTCTTGCCTCACTTGCAAAGCAATTTTCTGCAGAGATACTTATTGCTAATGTAAACCCCCATTCGCCTTTAATTAAAGAACATGAAAACGCTGTAACCGCATTTAAAAAAGAAGTAATGCATAAAATTAATTATGGCCGGGTTTACTACCGTAATATCCCAAATGAAAACGTGAAAAAGGGACTGGATTGGTTGATTGAAAATGTAAGGTTTGATATACTGGTAATGGTTCACCGCAAAGGTGATCTTTCCGATTTATTCATTAAATCCAGTATCACAAAAAAAATAGCAGACCATACATATTTACCATTGCTGGTATACCCATATCCGGTAACATCGGTACCATTATTTTAGCAATGGGCCGCAGGCAAAAAATGTTAGTATAAAATAGGATCGGAAATAATTTAACATGCCTCAGTATGGATCCTTTTGGACGCAAGCGCAACAGGTATAAATTTGTCTTTATTTTCCGTACAATATCCCTCATTCTTTCAGTCAGCCAACTATTTAACTTACCTCAGTTTAAAAACTGATGCAAATCACATTTTTAAGCTTTGCTCATCATTCTTTACAAAGCAAATACCTGCCACCTTTGAGTTAATAAAACATATCAATCATGGCAACTTTAACAAACGCCCCATCTCATTGGATAGCCGGATCAGCAATCCAAAAACAAAAAAACGATAGTAATATTTATAATAAATGGATTGCTTTTGCCGATGGCCAGGCTAAAAACAAGACCTTATGGTACATGGTTTCCATGATTACCCAGGGGGTACTTTTCCTGCCTGTACCGGCAGTATTGATTTATTATTTTAATGCACCTATGGTCGTTCTGATTATTACCCTTAGCTTATTTTTTGCCAATATTATTGCAGGCATGGGCGGCGAAGGCATACGCACTTTAACTTCTCTTTTTGCTATAAGCTTTATAGTGCATATCCTTATGCTGGCAATATTTCTATGAAATAGTCCATGGTCGATAGTCCATAGACCATAGTTTATTTTGGCCATGGACTATGGACTATCGACCATGGACTAAAAAACATAACGCAATGCTAATGTCAATTTAATGTTGCAATAAAACTAATCAAAGATTTTATGGTTAGCTTGTGGTATGATTACTAAGGAAGAAATTTTTGGCTATACACCCGATAAAAAGTATAGTAGGTCAGTCGCCTATTTCTCGATGGAATTTGCAATTGACCAGGCTTTAAAAATTTATAGTGGCGGCTTGGGTTTCCTTTCAGGTTCGCATTTGCGCAGTGCTTATGAATTAAAACAAAACCTGTTGGGTATAGGTATTTTATGGAAGTATGGTTATTACGACCAGGTGCGGGACGGAAACGCCCTCATGAAAGCGGAGTTTATAGAAAAGAGCTACACCTTTTTGCAGGATACCGGTATAATATTTACTGTTAATGTTCATGATTCCCCGGTGCATGTAAGGGCTTACTTGTTCTTTTATGTGCGGCAGTGCTACCGACATATGGACACTGGTGTTTTTTCGGTTTTTACAGGGAATTGGCGGCGGGGCTTTGCTCTCGGTATCGCAGGCGGTTATTTTTGAATTGTTCCCTAAAGAAAAACAGGGCATTGCCGGCGCTATATTCGGCGTAGGGGTATTTATCGGCCCAACCATTGGCCCAACGCTGGGCGGCTTTATAACCGAAAATTATTCATGGCCGCTGATATTTTATATCAACATCCCGATAGGTATCCTGGCGGCAACTTCCTGTTATTTTTTACTGACAGAACCGCTGATCAAAGCAAAAGTACACGCGGTAGACTGGACGGGTATTGCCCTGCTGGCCATAGGCATAGGATCATTACAAACCGTGCTTGAAAGGGGCCAAACAGAAGATTGGTTTGCCACCGGGTATATCACTGTTCTTACAATTATATCGGTGCTTGCATTAACGGCGTTTATTTTATGGGAGCTGCGAGTGGAGCACCCGGTAGTTAACCTGCGCGTTTTTAAAAGCAAAACGTTAAGCATCGCGGCCATCCTGACTTTTATAACAGGTATAGGCATGTTCACCTCCATTTTTCTGACACCTGTGATTGCCCAGCGTTTACTCGGTTTTACACCTACACAAACCGGTTTGCTGCTGTTGCCGGGGGCAATAATAGCCATTCTTGGGCTGGTTGTTTCCGGTAGACTCATCCAGGCCGGGGTATCGCCCATCATAGTTATCGTGGCAGGTTTCTTTTGTTTTATTTATTTCAACTGGAGCATGTTCGGGATGGACCTGGATACTTCAGCTGGCGCCATTACCAGGAACCTGGTATTTAGGGCATTGGGAATGGCATTTTTAACAGTCCCGTTAACTGTGTTGGCAGTGTCATCGTTACAGCCCAAAGATATCCCGCAGGGCGCGGCCCTGAACAATATGATGCGTCAGCTGGGTGGTTCATTTGGGATATCCGCTATCAATACTTATTCAGACAGGAGAATTGCCTCGCACCGGACGGATCTTATATCCCATATAACCAATGCAAATCCCTTAACTGTCGACCGCATAAATTCTTATACCTCTTATTTTCAACATAAAGGGTTCAACTTATTGGATGCCAAATTAAAGGCCATGGAAGTGATCGACCAGGTGGTGGTTAAGCAGTCCACATTATTAAGCTATAAGGATGCTTATTTCCTGATCGGGTTGTTATTTGCAATAACGCTTCCCTTACTGCTGTTTGTAGTAGGCGGCCCTAAAATTGCAGCGCCTAAAGTGGCTATTGCGGATCATTAATTGGGTGATTAGGTTGAATAAGTTGATAAAAGAAATGAATTGTCCGCTCATTGCATTGACGAACAAATTTAAATAAAATAGATATAAATAATAATAAAACGACAATGAATATAACCAACAAAACAGTCCTGATCACCGGCGGTGGTTCGGGCATCGGCTTCGAAATTGCAAAACTATTAAGCCAAAAAGGAAATAAAGTGATTATCACCGGGCGCACCGAAACTAAGCTTGAAAAAGCTGCGGCACAGTTAAACAACGTCAGCATCATTGCTACCGACGTTAACAATGAAACGGACGTCGACAGCCTGGTTAACAAAATAAGTAAAGAATTTGGCGGCCTCGATATCCTGATCAATAATGCGGGCAGCGCCTACAGCTATAAATTAGCCGAAGGTGCTAACGCTTATGATAAAGCTACTGAAGAAATACAAACAAATTACCTGTCCATTATCAGGCTTACAGAAAAGCTGCTGCCTGCCCTTAAAGCGTCAAAAGAAGCTGCCATAGTAAATGTAACATCAATTGTTGCTTTTGTACCCGGTATTAATCTGCCAACCTATGCGGCAAGTAAGGCGGCATTACATTCGTACACCAGGGCATTGCGTTATACTTTAGCTTTAACTACCGGTATTAAAGTTTTTGAGTTGATGCCGCCGCTGGTAAATACCGAATTTTCGGCTGGAGTAGGGGGTATAAACGGAATCCCTCCGCTGGAAGTTGCCGAAGGCTTAATTGTAGGTTTTGAAAAAGATGAATACGAACTGCATATCGGTAAAACGGCTGACATTTATAAACTATACCTTCATTCCCCGCAGGAAGCATTAAATACATTGAACCAGGGTAGAGAGTAAGTTTAACGGCGGCAAAATAATCTCCGTGATCTTTGTGTCTCCTCCGTGAACTTTGTGGTTAATTTTTTTAACACAGAGTTTACAAAGGAAAAGACACAAAGTCACACGGAGGTTTTATCGCCCGGGTTGATTTATATAATCTTCAGTTACGTAACATTTTTTATTTTGTGGTCTTCCATCAATATTTTTTGTAAACTCTAAAATTTCCATATTTTTAGAGCCTGTATGGAAGCAAAAAACAACAAGAAAACTATCTGGGCATGGAGTATGTTCGATTGGGCCAATCAGTCGTACAACATGGTGATCACCTCAACCATATTCCCTGCATATTACGTCGGGATAACTGCCAATGCTAAAAACGGCAATATGGTTTCTTTTTTTGGGCACAAATATGTGAATACTGTATTACAGATCAATATACTGGGCCTTTCGTATTTGCTTATTGTGGTGTTGCTGCCGATTTTAACTTCAATAGCCGATTATCGCGGCAATAAGAAACGATATTTGCAATTTTTTACATGGATGGGCAGCCTGGCTTGCGCGGGTCTTTTCTTTTTCAAAGCTGGCAGCAGCCTGGAGCTTCCGTTAATTTTTTATGGCCTCGCGTCTGTTGGTTATTGCGGCGGCTTTGTCTTTTATAACTCATATCTCCCTCAAATTGCCACGCTCGACCAGCAGGATGCCGTTAGCGCAAAAGGTTTTATTTACGGTTTTTTAGGGAGCATTGTAGTACAGGTAATATGTTTAGTGGTGATATTGGAAAAGGATTTTTTTGGTATTACAGAAGACTTTGGCGCCCGGATCTCATTTCTTATCGTGTTCGTTTGGTGGATAGGATTTTCCGTTATTCCTTTTATCATGCTTCCGAAAGGTGAGCCCAACGCCGGTTCACATAATTACAATATATTAACCGGCGGGTTTAAGGAATTAGCGAAGGTTTTCGGCAAGATCAAAAAAATGCCATTATTAAAACGTTTTCTTTCGGCATTCTTTTTTTACTCGGTCGGGGTGCAAACTATCATGCTGGTCGCTGCCAATTTTGCTGCAAAGGAACTTCATATGCCTGATGAGCACCTGATAGGTATTATCCTTATTATACAGGTTGTAGCGATAATAGGCGCCTGGCTAACTTCTAAATCATCTGCTAAATACGGCAACGTCCGCACGCTTGTGGTTCTCGTGACTATCTGGACGGTATTATGTTGCCTGGTTTATTTTATCGCTAACGAAACACAGTTTTATTTCGCAGCATTTGCGGTTGGGTTGGTAATGGGCGGCGTACAATCCTTATCGCGTTCTACGTATTCCAAATACCTGCCCGAAGGCATCCCTGATACGGCCTCATTTTTTAGTTTTTATGATGTTACCGAAAAAACCGCTATAGTGGTCGGCTTATTTTGCTTCGCCCAGGTAGAGGCGTGGACAAATGAAATGCGGGACTCGGCCCTGGCGCTCGATGGCTTTTTCTTTATAGGTTTACTGTTATTAATCGTCCTTCATTTTGCCGAAAGAAAATCTACAAAACATTTGGCGACTGTTGCAGCTTAACTTGTTTTTACCATTTGGTAACCAGATTTATAAATTTCTACCTGACCTTTGTTCACGATAAAACAAAAGGAGGAAACAATGTCACGCATATTTATTACAGGCTCGGCCGATGGTCTTGGCCAAATGGCCGCCTGCTTGCTGGTTAATGATGGGCACAAGGTAGTCTTACATGCCCGCGATAAAAACAGGGCTTTAGCCGCAGTAGCAGCCGTTCCAGGTGCTGAAACTGTTGTAATCGGAGATTTGTCTTCTATTAAAGAAACCATCGATGTTGCCCGGCAGGTGAATAAGCTTGGCCAGTTCGATGCTGTGATCCACAATGCCGGTGTCGGTTACAGGGAACAACGGCGCATTTCAACCGTTGATGAACTGCCCCATGTTTTTGCCGTTAACTCCCTGGCCCCTTATATTCTTACCTGTTTGATCAATAAGCCGAAACGGCTCATTTACCTGAGTTCTGGCCTTCATCAAAACGGCGATGCAAGCTTACAAGACCTTACCTGGAGTAACAGGCCATGGAATGGTTTCAGTGCTTACGCTGATTCTAAATTGCACGATGTCATCCTCGCCTTTGGGGTAGCCCGCAAATGGCCAGGTGTTTTATCCAATGCTTTGGAACCGGGTTGGGTTGCCACTAAGATGGGCGGGGCAGGAGCACCCGACAGCCTGGAAGAAGGTCCCAAAACACAGGTTTGGCTTGCCGCAAGTAACGATCCGCAGGCTTTGGTAACCGGTAAATATTTTTATCATCAAAAACTCCGGGCGTCCCATCCCGCTGCATCCGACGAAAGTACACAGGAAAGATTTATTGATAAATGCGCGGAAATATCGGGGGTGGTGTTTCCTTTATGACATCAGACCTTGATGCCATCAATTGAAAAAATGAATAGTATTAAATTGAAGATATTAAGTACTTTAGTGCATCAATTAACGACACTTTCAACACTTAATAAACTAAAAATATGAAACGATTAACCTTATTATTTACCGTGCTGGCATTGATTTTTGTCAGCAGTTCAGTATTCGCACAGTTTACGCAAGCACAACAGGTTGTCGAATGGCAGCGCGCGAAGGCGTACACCAAAGCCTACCTTGATGCCATGCCTGCTGACGGTTATGGTTTTAAACCAACGCCGGAGGTTCGGTCCTTCGCGCAGCAAATGCTTCATTTGGCCGATGCGGATTTTTACTATATGTCTGTTGTGAACGGTAAACCAAGTCCATTCGGGGATAAATATGCCGAAAAAACCGTTCCCCCTACAAAAGAAGAAACCACAAAAGTTGTAATGGAAAGCTACGATTTTGTGATCTCATCGCTGCAGGCCTTAACGCCGGCGCAAATGCAGGAAACAGTGACTATGTTCGGTCATACCATGTCAAAAGCTAATGTATTCGGCAAAGCATTTGAGCATCAAACCCATCACCGCGGGCAAACTACAATCTATCTGCGCTTAAAAGGGGTTACGCCTCCGGGGGAAATGTTGTTTTAGATAATTATTCGAATCAAGAACCAAGAATCAAGATAAAAAGAATGAAAACGACTAAGTAAGGGTGTAGATGGCGGAATAGCCTGCACAACTTGTTTTCTTTTTAATAGGCTTTTTCACCATTTCACCGTTTTTTTGGCTCTTGACTCTTGGTTCTGACTCTTAAGACTGAACCAAGTTCCTGGAGTTGATATATCATTTATGAAACGAATACTTATTGCCGGTGGGGGAATTGGTGGTTTAACCGCAGCTTTAAGCTTGCATAAAGCAGGCTTTGAAGTACATGTATATGAATCATCGGCGGAATTAAAGCCTTTAGGGGTCGGTATCAATTTATTGCCGCATGCGGTGCGGGTGCTCACCAATCTTGGTTTGAAGGACAGTTTATCTGAAATTGCTGTTGCAACGAGCGAATTGGTTTATCACAATAAGTTCGGGCAAATGATATGGCAGGAGCCAAGGGGCGAATTTGCGGGTTATAACTGGCCGCAGTTTTCTATTCACCGGGGCATGTTTCAAATGCTGTTGTTTGAGGAGACGAAAAGGATTTTAGGTGCAGATCATATTCACACAGGTCATCATTTACAAAACTGTGAAAACACCATAGAAGGCGTTGCTGCAACATTCCTGGTTAAAGAAACCAATGAACTTATTATTGTAAAAGGTGATGCACTGATCGGTGCAGATGGTATTCATTCGGTTGTACGCAAACAATTTTATCCGGATGAAGGCATCCCCATATTTTCAGGTATAATATTGCACAGGGGTGTTACCAAAGCAAAACCTTTCCGCTCCGGCTCATCAATGATCATGGCGGGTAGCGCTGATCAAAAATTTGTTGCTTACCCCATTTCGCCACAAGTTGATGCAGAAGGAAACCAAGTGATCAACTGGATAGCTGATTTAAAGGTTGGAACTGAAGGAAATATTATGGTACGCGACTGGAACAGGAAAGCAGATAAGCAAAAACTGCTTTCTGCATTTCAATCCTGGCAATTTGACTGGCTTGATGTGTCCGGTTTGATTAATGGTGCGGATGCCATATACGAGTTCCCCATGTCAGATCGCGACCCATTACCGCGATGGTCGTTTGACACGATAACATTGCTGGGCGATGCCGCTCATCCTATGTATCCCATAGGTTCTAACGGCGCTTCGCAGGCGATATTAGATGCGGAATGTTTAGCACAGTCACTTATCAACAGTGAAGATATTATCGATGGATTAAAAGCTTACGAAGCCGTACGTTTAGAAGCAACCAAAAACATCGTGTTACAAAACCGCCAGATGGGGCCCGAACAGGTAATGCAGATTGTAGAGGACAGGGCGCCAAATGGTTTTACTGATCTGTATGATGTAATCTCGCAGGCCGAGCTGGAAGAAGTAGCTGCACGTTATAAAAAAGTTGCGGCTTTTGAAAAGGAAACACTCAACCAAAAAATATAAATGGAACAACCGCAATTGGAATTTGCGTTCGAAATACGTGCCGATGTTAAAGGAGGTAAAATACAGGAAGTAGGTGCTACTGCAAAAGGATTGAGGCGGGCAGTCCCAATAATGGGGGGAACATTTGAAGGCCCTGCCATTAAGGGCGCAATAGTGCCGGGCGGGTACGACTGGCAGCTTGTCCGCGTTGATGGCGTTATTGAAATTGAAGCCCGTTATTTATTAAAAACAATTGATGGCGCTTTAATCACCATTGTAAATACCGGCCTGCGCCATGGAACTAAAGAAGCAATGGAACGCATGGCTAAAGGCGAAGAGGTGTCACCGGATGAATATTATTTTCGCTCTTATCCTATTTTTGAAACAGCTGATCCCAAATACAATTGGCTAACAAAACATATTTTCATCGCAAACGGCATCCGCAAGCCCGAGCTGGTGCTGATACAGGTGTGGAAAGTTTTATAACGTACCGCAAAACAGCAAAATCAAAACTGTCACAAACGTTTTACACCTCATTGCCCGTAAATAGGTTTGATTTGTAATACCGGAATTTTCGGTACCATTAAATTTTCTAATTTTGTTTTGATTCGCCCCCTGGGTCAGTATAACCTAATTAAAAACTTCAATATGAAATTACTAAAGGCATTTTTAGTGTTCGCCTGTTTTATTCCCGGTTATTGCTGTTATGCGCAAAACACCGTTAACTGGTGGCTTACTACAAATGATAAATCGGCATTGCTGACAAAGCAAGCTCCACTGGCTCTTGGTCAACCGGTAACTAACAGTAACCCAACCATTACGGTTAACCCTGATGAAAAATATCAAACCATTGAGGGCTTTGGTTTTGCCTTGACAGGAGGCAGTGCACAGTTGATGATGCAAATGTCGCCGGAGGAGCGCAAAAAGATCATACAGGAATTGTTCGGCAATAACGATGACAAAGAAATCGGCGTTAGCTACCTGCGGCTGAGCATTGGTTCATCTGACATGAATGCATATACATTTTCTTACGATGATCTGCCTGCCGGCGAAACCGATGTGAACCTTGACAAATTTACATTGAAAGAAGATGAAAAGAATGTAATACCTGTGTTGAAGGAAATCCTGGCCGTTAATCCTAAAATAAAAATATTAGGTTCGCCATGGTCGGCGCCGGTATGGATGAAAACGAATAACGATATCAAGGGTGGCGACCTTAAAGATGAATATTACCCGGTGTACGCAAAATACTTTTGTAAGTATATCAAAGAAATGAAACAGCAGGGCATCACCATTGACGCCATTACCGTACAGAACGAGCCTTTTAACGATGGCAATACCCCAAGCATGATGTTTCTTGCAAAAAAGGAGCTTGAATTTATTAAAAACAATCTTGGCCCTGAATTTAAAGCGCAGGGGATAAAAACGAAGATCATCCTGTTCGATCACAACTGCGATAACCCGGAATATTCTATTTCTATTTTAACAGATCCTGATGTGCGGAAATACATCAGCGGTTCGGGTTTCCACCTTTATGCCGGGCAAATAACAGCACTTAGCAAAGTGCATGATGCCTTCCCTGATAAGAATTTATATTTTACAGAGCAAATGGTGGTTACCCGGAATGATTTTAACGTCGCTAATCCCGAAGAAAGAATAGTGATAGGCGCTACCCGTAACTGGAGCAAAAATGTGATCCTATGGAACCTTGCGGCAGATCCAAACAATAAGCCGCATACCGACAACGGCGGTTGCCCAAGTTGCCAGGGTGCAATCACCATTGACGGCAATAATGTAAGCCGCAACCTTGCGTATTATACTATTGCACATGTATCGAAATTTATCCCGCCAAATTCCGTAAGGATAGAAAGCTCGTTGCCGGAAGGTTTATCGGATGTTGCTTTTCAAACACCTGATGGTAAAACGGTGCTGGTAGTAGCAAACAGGGGAAAAGAAACGCAGAACTTTAACATAGTTTACAAGGATAAGGCATTACAAGCAGCATTAAACGGCGGCTCGGTTGCTACTTATGTTTGGTAAAAATAAATTATCTGAATCGTCTTAAAATTATTAAAACCAGGATACCATGAAAAAAATCAGCTTTTTACTGTTTATACTTTTCAGCTACACAGCTTATGCCCAAAATACTCTTTCAGGTAACAAGCCGATTGCTAAAACGGCCAACGGTACTTTGCAGGGTGTGACGGATTCAACAGGGATAAAAATGTTCAGGGGGGTTCCATTTGCACAACCCCCGGTAGGTGATTTGCGCTGGAAAGATCCGCAGCCGCCAAAAAACTGGAAAGGTGTGCGTATGGCGGATAAATTTGGGCATCAGGCAATGCAAGGCGCTGTTTTTAGTGATATGGTTTTTAGAAGCGCAGGTAACAGCGAGGATTGTTTATACCTTAACATATGGACACCTGCAAAAACCGCCGGTGAAAAGCTGCCGGTACTGGTTTATTTTTATGGGGGTGGTTTTGTGGCCGGCGATGGCTCTGAGCCGCGATATGATGGCGAAAGCATGGCCCAAAAAGGAATTGTTTCAATTACCGTTAACTATAGATTAGGAGTGTTCGGTTTTTTGGCGCACCCTGAATTGACCAAAGAATCACCCTATCATGCATCCGGCAATTACGGATTAATGGATCAGCACGCAGCTTTGATTTGGGTACAAAAAAATATTGCAGCATTTGGGGGCGATCCGGACAAAGTAACTATCGACGGAGAATCAGCGGGCTCAATGTCTGTATCCGCCCAAATGGCCTCCCCATTGTCAAAAGGCTTGTTCAGGGGGGCGATTGCTGAAAGCGGCTCGTTATTAGGCAGTATTTTGCCGAAGTCTTTAGCTGAAGCGGAACTAAACGGCGTTAAATTTGCAGCAACCGCAGGCGCACCTTCCCTGGCTGAGCTGCGAAAATTACCTGCTGACAGCCTGCTGAAATTATCGGCTAAAGCCAGGTTCCCAACTACTGTCGACGGGCATTTTTTGCCGGAATCCCCGCAGGCGATTTTTTCAACCGGCAAGCAGATGGATGTTCCTTTATTAGCCGGATGGAATTCTGCCGAGATGAATTATCATCCGCTGCTTGGCAAGGATACACCAACGCTTGTTAACTATAAAAGCGCCCTTCAAAGATTATACGCCGACAAGGCTGATGATGTACTGAAATTTTATCCTGCTGCAACGGACGCTGATGTACCACAGGCTGCAACTGATTTAGCCTCCGACCGTTTTATAGCCTATGCTACCTGGAAGTTTATTGACCTGCATGCCAAAACGGATGGTAAATATGTGTACAGGTACTTGTTTTCGCGTAAACGCCCGCCGATGGTCAATGATCCGAACAGCGGTGCAAACGCGATGGGCGCGGCTCATGCTTCGGAAATTGCGTATGCCTTGGGCAACCTGCATTATGATAAAGTATATGCGTGGACTCCTGATGATTATAAAGTTTCTGAAACCATGGAAAGCTATTTTGCCGATTTTATAAAAACCGGCGACCCGAATGGTGAAGGGCTGCCCAAATGGTATGGCCTGCAAGCCAGCAAGCCTAAAATTATGGTGATAGATGTAAATTCACACTCCGAGCCGGAAAAAAACTTAAGGCGTTATGTGTTTATGGATGGTTTTTTTAATAAATAAGGGTTAGGAAATTTGTTATTTGAATGGAGCCTGTAATCGTAACGTGATAAATGAATACAAAAAACGCCTCGTACTGGATAGACCATCTAAACCTGCAGCCGCATCCCGAAGGCGGTTATTATAAAGAGATTTTTCGTTCAAAACAACGGGTGTTAAGGCATGGCGCTGATGAATTGAAACAAGCGTGCACCTCCATTTACTATTTGCTGGAAGGAGAGGATTATTCCGGTTTTCACCGGATCGCGTCAGACGAGCTATGGTATTTTCACAAGGGCGAACCTTTGTTAATTCATATAGTAGATGAACATGGTGTCTATTCATCAATTGAACTATCTGACACTTCATCCGGGGTATTGTCGGCAGTTGTGGAAGCGGGTTCATGGTTTGCTTCAGAAATACCGTCCCGCAACGGTTTTACACTGGTGAGTTGTGCAGTGGCGCCGGGCTTTGAGTTTAGTGAGTTTGAAATGGCTGAAAAACGGACAATGATGTTATTATACCCGCAGCATGCCGGGTTATTCGATAGGTTATGCAGGTAGTAAGATTAACCAACATCCCTAACCACCCTGTTTATTCATCAGTCCATCATTAAATTTAACAAGCAGGTTAAATAAATTGCGGTATTCCGTCAGGGGCAAGGTGGCACTGATATCATAAATATCATGATAGGCTTTTATCCCGCCAAGGGTGTACATATAAATTGCCGGAACGCCCTTTTCGGTAAAAAAATAATGATCGCTGTTGGCTGCCTTGCCTCTTGAATTTACTTTTACCAGGTATTTATTTTGGTCGTTTATTTGTCTTAACAGTGCAAATTCCTTCGGATAGACCGTTGCATTTACCACCGTAATACCATCGATCCCTGTTCCTTCCAGATCAAGGTTAACTAAAAACCGGATGTTTTTTAATGGGATCAGCGGGTTTTCAGTAAAATATTTAGAACCCACCAAGCCGGCTTCTTCACCCGCAAAAAGTATAAAGGCCATTGAATAAGGCTGCGGATGTGCGGCATAATACTTTGCTAACGATAACACCTGTGTAACTCCGCTGGCATTATCATTAGCGCCCGGGAAATAGGTGTCGGCCCCCATACCCCCTAAATGATCATAATGTGCCGTATAAACAATTACTGAATCGGTTTGGGACGTACCTTTTACTATCCCGCAAATATTGCCCGTTTTAAAATCGCTGACCATCTCATTTTCAATATTTACTTTAAAAGTGACAGGCAAAGTTTTCTGCAATTTTTTATCCAGGTCAATTTCCGTATAATCCTGTACCTTTTGCTCTGCAGACCATGTTAACTTATCCTGTAATATTACAATGATGCGGTTTACAGGATCTATAAATGTTACGCTGTCTTTCTGGAGAAGTTTTCCTTCAGCGTGAACGCCGCGACCATCCGGGCCAACAATGAAATCCCGTCCCGGCATTAATGCAGCACCGTTAATAGCAACTTCCATTTTACCCGGGAACGTGTTTACAGGATAGCTGAATTTTTGGACAAAGCTTTTACCATCCATCGGCTTAACGTCATAGCCCCGCATTTGATTGGTTAAAAACGCGGCCGCTTTTGCCATGCCATTTTTTGTATAACCCCGGCCCCAAAAGTAGGATGACGCTAAAGTATCAACCATTTTACGGGCAAAAACACTGTCCTGGGCACAAACTACTTGTGCCGTTAAAAGTAGCAGCATTGTTAATTTTATCTTCATTCTTTTGTTGGGTTGCGTTTAGTTTAAATTATCGGGTAGGGCATAAATATAATTAATTATGCGATGTAGAGACCGCAATACTTGCGTCTCAGCTATACAGAGCCGCAAATCAAAGTTGGATTTGCATGCGGGAGACGCAAGTATTGCGTCTCTACATTGGAAATCAACTGTAAATTTTACAAAGTGTATAGTTGATTTACATGGTTGCCTATTTTTCTAAACAGCATTCTATGTTCCAGTATGCGATGCGTTAAATAGCTGGGCGCTTATTTTAAATAACCAGGGCGCTTTTTGCAAAAAACCTGCAACTATTAACAATTACTTTCAATAGTGGCACAATGTTAGTATTACTACAAATACGAACCACCAAAAAATAAGCTTATGAAAACTTCAACTCACACCGGCGTAATATTAAGGGGGATAGATTTAGAATTGAAAGCATTATTACAACAAGACCTTGAACGTTTTAAAATGAAAAGAGAAAATAAACAGGCAATGGATAATAAAGCCGCCTGACCATCATATCATCTACATCTACCTATGAAAAAAGCGACCATGAGGCCGCTTTTTTTATTACAGAAGAAACTAAAAATTTTATTAAAGGCAGCTTCTAACAAAAAGAAAAATTCAATTTACCTATCCTTATTTTCTTGATTAATATCAAATCTCAATTTTAACTGCGATTATTGTGTTGTTAATTATTTAATTCATTTATAATTTATTAATTATAGTAATAATTTAATTAATTACTTATTTATATATTTGTCGGTCAATAATGTAGATAAGTAACAACCGGTAAGGGCGTACCGCTTCTAATTAAGAAAAATTAAAATAATTTGATTAATAAATTACTTAACTTCGATTTAAACTGTTATTAGATGCCCCGAAAAATTATCATTATTGAAGATGACAATGACATCCTTGATATAATGACTTACATCCTTGTTGATGAGGGCTATGAAGTTTTAGCATCAACCGACAGCCGGATTTTAGATGAAGTCCATTTGCACCAGCCCATACTGATCCTGATGGACAACCGCCTTACAGATGGCTTTGGACGGGATTTTTGTAAACTGTTTAAAAGCAATCCCGAAACCAGCCACTTTCCGATCGTACTGGTATCCGCTAATTCCGGGCTTGAACAAATGGCGAGGGAAAGCCTTGCGGATGGCTACCTGAAGAAACCCTTTGATATCACGGAACTAATTGATCTTGTAAAACAATACGGCTGATTTATTTGTTGTTTGAGGTTTTAAAACAAAATGCCGTTTAATTACTTGTATATTTATTCCTGTATTTTTACTATGGCCCTTTTAATTACTTTTATTACCAGGCTTAAAACTCTTTATAATATTGAAAAAAGTGAAAAGTGAAGAGGTTTCGCCTCTTCAATATCCTGTTGTGGGTATAGGGGCATCTGCAGGCGGGTTAGAAGCTGTTAAGTCATTTTTAAAAGCGCTTCCTGCTAAACCGGGAATGGCATTTGTTTTTGTACAGCATTTAAGCCCAAACCATATAAGTATTTTACCTGAGATACTTCAAAAAGTGGCCCCTTTTCCGGTTCAGCAAATTACAGATAATGTACACCTGGAACCCGATCACCTTTACATCATACCACAAAATAAGGTATTGACCACCAGCGACGGTGTCCTTCAGCTTGCGCCTTTGGATAAGAATAACAGGAAGGGTAATACGATAGACCTATTCTTTTCTTCATTAGGCCATGTTCATCAAAGTTATGCAATAGGTGTAGTACTATCGGGTGCGCTGAGTGATGGCACACTTGGTCTGCAGGTGATCAAATCGCACGGGGGTTTAACTTTTGCTCAGGATGAAGGCTCGGCCGCTTATGACAGTATGCCAAAAAGCGCTATTAATGCCGGCGTGGTAGATTTTGTGTTACCACCCGAAAAAATAGCGGAACAACTGATAGTAATAAACCATCCTTTTCATGCCGATTACTCTAAAAAAGAAAAAGCAGAAGAAATACCCCAGAAGGACGAGGATGTTTTTAAACAAATATTAACAGTATTGCGCGTGCGCAGGGGCGTTGATTTTAGCTATTATAAAAAAAGCACCTTAAAACGCCGTATTATCCGCCGCATGGCGCTTAATAAAATAGAAAAGCCTGTTGATTACCTTTTCTTCCTGCGGGAAAATAAAACTGAACAGGATGCCTTGTATAATGATATGCTGATCTCGGTCACTACTTTCTTCCGCGACCCGCAAAGTTTCGAATTATTAAGCAATACCATATTTCCGGCGATCATCGATAAAAAAGCCAATGATGAACCGCTGAGGATATGGATAGCCGGGTGTGCCACCGGCGAGGAGGCCTATTCTATGGCGATATGCCTTCAGGAGCAATTAGGTGATAAATTGGCTGCTATTAAGACACAGATATTCGCGACCGATATTTCTGAAATAGCAATAGCAAAAGCCAGGACGGGTATCTACAGGCCCGCCGAACTGGAAGGGATATCGCCATCAAGGCTGCAGCAGTTTTTCATTAAGATTGATGGCAGTTACCAGGTTACTAAAAGCATTAGGGATATGTGTGTGTTTGCACAGCACAATTTGCTTAAAGACCCGCCGTTCTCAAAAATCGACCTTGTTAGCTGCCGCAATGTGTTGATCTACCTTGAGCCTGTTTTGCAAAAAAGGGCTTTAACCACTTTTCATTATTCATTAAATGAAGATGGTTGGCTGTTACTTGGTAAATCGGAAACCATAGGGACTAATACAGATATTTTCGCGGCTTTTAACACTACTGATAAATTGTATCACCGCAAAGGCCCACCAGCCGGCGGACGCTTTATGAATGTGGCGTCCTATGGCAAAGAGAAGACTTTTCGCGAGATCGATAAACATGTCCAGAAGGAAAGTTCCGAAAAAGATATATACAAACTGGCGGATGAGGTTATGCTGTCCAACTTTGTGCCGCCATCCGTGCTGGTGAATGAAAAGTTTGATATTGTACAGTTCCGCGGCCCTACGGAGTTATGGCTCGTACCGCCAAGCGGTAAACCAAGCTTTAACATATTAAAAATGGCCCGCGAAGGTTTGGCTTTCGAGTTGCGCAATATTCTGCACATGGCACAAAAAACAAAAAAGCCGGCATTGAAACCCGCTGTCTTTTTCAAAGTGAACAATGTTCAGCATTATGTAGATATACAGGCTGTACCGATGAAAGGTATATCAGAACCTTATTTCATGGTGGTATTTCAAAATGCCTCCACTGCCGGGGCACAACAAGCGCAGTCTGAAAATAAAGTCAGAACCGAAAATACAATACATAACGAAAGTGAAGCGCGCATTGAGCAATTGGAAAAAGAGCTTATACAGGCACGTGCTGACATGCGCGACATCACCGAGGAGCAGGAAACAGCCAATGAAGAGCTGCAGAGCGCTAACGAGGAATTGCTTTCGGGCAGTGAGGAATTGCAAAGCCTGAACGAAGAGCTGGAAACCTCTAAAGAGGAATTGCAAAGCACGAATGAAGAAATTATGATCGTGAACAAGGAACTGATTGACCGCAACGACCAGTTAAACAATGCACGGTTATATACGGAAGGTATTGTAAATACCATTCGTGACCCCTTGATCATTCTTAATAGTCAATTACGGGTGAACCGCGCTACCCCCGGATTTTATAGTAAGTTCAAGACCACAGAAAAACAAACTGAAGGCCATTATATTTATGATCTCGGTAATAAACAGTGGGATATACCGGGGCTTAAAGAATTGTTGGAAACCATTCTCCCTGAAAAGAAAGAGATGGATGGTTTTGAAGTTACTCATTTTTTTCCAACAATTGGGAAAAAAGTGATGCTGCTTAATGCCAGGCAGATCCGGAACTTAAATAATGAACCACTCATCTTACTATCCATTGAAGATATTACCGACAGGCGTAAAGTAGAGGATGGTTTGGCCGAAGTTGAACGTTTGCTTGGCGAAAGCAAAGACAGGTTAAAATCAGCTGTGGAGTCAACTGGTTTGGGCACCTGGGACTACGACTTGCAATTAAATGAGATAGTGTTGGATAAGCGCTCTAAAGAGATATTAGGCATACCATTGTCACAGCAAGTCGACCTTTCTTTATTTTACAATTTAGTACACCTGGATGATCAGAAACTTGTTGAAAGCAAAATAAACCAAGCCCTGACTAAAATAGATTACGGGGATTTTGACGTAGAATGCCGTATTATCTCCGCTGGTGAAAAAAACAGTTGGGTAAAAGCAAAAGGGAAGGTTTATTTTAATGAGAATGGGGTTGCCAAGCGATTTGTGGGGACCTTGCTGGACATTACGGCAGAAAAATTGCTTGATGAGGCTAATAAGGAATTATTAAGGAAAAAGGACGAATTTATCAGTATTGCCAGCCATGAATTAAAAACACCCATTACCAGTTTAAAAGGGGCCTTGCAAATATTAGAACGCAAGTTCCCGAATAATGAGGAAATGCAGGTTGTTCATGGTTTTGTACATAAAGCCATTAAACAGGTTGATAAACTTGTTGAACTGATTGGCGATTTGCTTGATGTAACCAAAATACAGGCAGGCAAGCTGGCACTGCGGAAAACTACTTTTAACCTTCAGGAATTATTAAAGGAATGTGGCGATGAATTGCAAAGCAGTTTACAAAAGCATATTTTGATTTTTGAAGGGGATGCGGATGTGGAAATCCACGCGGACAGGAACCGTTTGGAGCAGGTATTGATAAACTTAGTTTCTAATGCTGTAAAATATTCCCCTGAAAGTGAAAAGGTTATCATTGGGGTAACTAAAATCAGGGAAGGTATAAAGATAACAATTACAGATTTCGGTATCGGTATTCCCGCCAAAAAAATACCGCTTTTATTCGACCGCTTTTACAGAGTTGATGAAAACTCTCAAAAATATTCAGGATTAGGGCTTGGGCTGTACATTTCATCTGAAATTATAAAACGGCACAATGGCCATATTAATATTGAAAGTGAAGAAGGGAAGGGGTCGACATTTTGGTTTGTTATGCCGTGGAAGTGAGTTTAGTTCATAGTTGATGGTTCATAGTAGCTACAGCAGCAGAAGGCAGTTGGCAGTAAGCAGTTTTGTCAAGGGGAAACACAAAATAACTCTTCCCCCAAAGCCCCTGTAGCCCCACCTAAATCCTCCCCGGTAGGGAGGACTTAAAAAAATCAACGCGGGCGAAGTTAAAGTCTCCCCAACCGGGGGAGATTTAGAGGGGGCTATAACTACTCACCTTTTTTTATTATTTTCGGGCTGGTAATCCATCTCAAGGATTTATATAAACCAATTGCCTGGCATGAGAAAGCGTATAATAATTTTACTGGTGTTCTTAATATCCGTTTGGAGTACAAACGCCCAAAACACTGTTAGCCAGCCAACCCCGTTTATAGTGAAAGGTTTTCACCTGGATTTAAGGATACAGGTGATGACTATGGATGCGTTGAAATTATTCGCCTTAAAGCTGAGCAAGGATGGCATAAATACGTTGATCATGGAGTGGGAGGGGACATACCCCTTTGAAAAACACCCGCTTATTCCTAACAGGTATGCTTATACTAAGGCAGAAATAATTTCATTCATTAAATATTGCAATGACCTGGGTATTGACGTAATCCCGTTACAGCAAAGTTTTGGGCATGTGGAATACATTTTAAGAAATGACCGTTATAAAGATATTCGTGAAGATCAAAAGGATTTTTCGCAGGTTTGCCCCCTGCAAACCAAACAGGATAGCGCTTTATTTACCGATTTGTACACAGAACTGGCTTCAACCCATACTTCAAAATATATCCACATAGGCGGGGATGAGACTTATTTATTGGGCCATGATGAAAGGTGCCGGCTAATGGTTGCCAAAGAAGGCAAATCGAAACTGTATATCGATTATATTAAAATGTTGTGCGGTGTAGTTATCAAACTCGGCAAAACGCCTGTCCTTTGGGCGGACATTGCCTTAAAATATCCCGAAGCCATAAAATTGCTCCCAAAAGGCACAGTGTTTATCGACTGGAATTACGGCTGGAGTATGAATAATTTCGGCAATCATCAAAAATTGGTCGAGAGCGGTTATGAAATATGGGGGGCACCTGCTTTAAGATCATCGCCTGATAATTATTTTTTAATAGAATGGGAAAAGCATTTTAAAAATATCCGAGATTTTGTCCCGGCAGCAGCAAAATTGGGTTATAAAGGTATAGTGATGACATCATGGTCAACCTCGGGGCAATATTCGCCCGTATTTGAATCCGAAAACGAAATGATTGAAGAATATGCTATCAGGCATGTATATCCTGTCAGCGGGTTTAATATACTTATTGCCGCCTATGCCGAAAGCATAAAATCGGCAAAGCCGTTGGATATTGAAAGCTTCATCACAAAATATTGTGAGGAACAATATGGTTTCAATGCAGAACAATCAGCCAGGTTTTGGAAAGCATTAAAAACTACCCCGTACGAAATAGTCCACGGAAAAGCAGAATCCCCAACACCGCTAACGGTAAAACAGCTGTTGGATAGCACCCAAATGGCTGCTGAAACGCTTTATGCGCTCCATCCGGCAAAAAACAGAGAAGAGTTTGAACATTACAGGTTAATGACCGGTATTCGGGTACATTATCTTCAATTCCATGATATTTTGCAGCGGGTTAATTCTCCATATTTCACTAAAGACCAGGTGCCGGGGATTTTGCAGGAATTAAAAAATATGATGATAAACGAAGAAATACTTAGCCTGCATTTTGATGAATTGAACAAAGGCTTTCTGAATACATCGGAATTAAAGCAGGAAAACGATTTGAGAAATATGAGGGTAAGGCTTCTTTATGACCGTTTATCAGGAAGTAAATGATATACCACATGCAACCGGTAAAAAAACAGCAATTAAAGATTTATAACGGGCAGGTTATAACCCCCACGGGAATTATAGGTGGCGGGACTATTTTGGTGGATAATGGTAAGATCATTGCGGTAAGTGCGAGTAATATAGATGTGCCCGGTGCGATGGAAATAGATGCAAACGGAAAATATGTTTCTCCCGGTTTTATTGATATTCATTTGCACGGCGGCGGCGGCCACGATTTTATGGATAACACGGTGGAGGCATTTTTAACGATTGCCAATACTCACGCCAGGTATGGGACTACCGCCATGCTGCCAACCACTTTAACAAGCAGTAAAGAAGATTTGCTGGAAACATTGAGGATATATGAGTTAGCAGATAAGGAGAACGTTAATGGATCGCAATTTATAGGAATGCACCTGGAGGGTCCTTATTTTGCCATTAGTCAATGTGGGGCGCAGGACCCGCGATATATCCGTGATCCAGACCCGGAAGAATACAAGGAAATACTGTCAGGAACAACAGTTATCAAACGCTGGAGCGCCGCTCCGGAATTAAAGGGGGCAATTGAATTTGGGAAATATGTAACATCAAAAGGAGTGCTGGCGTCAATAGCCCATACTGACGCTGTTTATGAAGAAGTAATACCGGCTTTCGAAATAGGATACACGTTAGCAACACATCTTTATTCGGGTATGTCAGGTGTAACACGGCGTAATGCGTTTAGATACGCCGGAGTAATAGAGAGCGCTTATTTGATTGATGAAATGGATGTGGAAATCATTGCAGACGGGATACATTTGCCGCCGCCGTTATTGAAATTGGTTTATAAAATAAAAGGGCCAAAAAAGATCGCATTGATAACCGATGCCATGCGTGCAGCCGCGATGCCTGCCGGGGAAAGCGTTTTGGGCAGTATGAAAAATGGCTTAAAAGTAATTGTTGAGGATGGCGTTGCCAAACTACCCGACCGCAGCGCATTTGCAGGCAGCGTAGCCACATTTGACAGGTTAGTAAAGAATATGGTTAATCCGGCAGGTGTCCCCTTATTGGAAGCCGTACAGATGGCCACAGCTACGCCTGCAGCTATTATGAAAATTGCTGATAAAAAAGGCGCGCTTGTTGCCGGAATGGATGCCGATATAGTTATTTTTGACGAGGAGATAAATGTTGAAACGACCATTGTAAAAGGGAAAGTAGTATACAATAAAAATCCTGTTAATTAATGAAGCAGCAAACAGTTGATGACCTGATCATTAAAATATATGAGAACAGGGTATTGATGGGAACAGGCGCGGCGCTTACAGCATGCACAAGAATAAAAAACCTCCTTGAGCAACAGGAAAACGTAAATGTGATTTTTGCATCGGCCCCATCGCAAAATGAAGTTTTGGACGCTCTATGTGAGGACACAACCGTAGATTGGGGCCGGGTAAATGCTTTTCATATGGATGAATACATTGAATTGCCTGAAAATGATCCCCGTACTTTTGCTTCATTCCTTAATAATAAAATATTTGGCCGCCTGCATTTTCATTCCGTAAACTATATTAATGGAAATGCCGCCAACATTGGTGCAGAATGCAAGCGGTATGCAAATTTATTAGCAAAATATCCTGCTGACGTTGTTTGTTTAGGTATCGGCGAAAACGGGCACCTTGCCTTTAACGATCCCCCTGTCGCTGATTTTAATGATCCATTAATGGTGAAAATGGTAAAACTGGACGCAGCCAGCAGGCAACAGCAAGTTAACGATGGTTGTTTTGCTGAATTAACTGATGTGCCAACCTATGCAATAACGTTAACCATCCCCGCGCTTACGGCAGGCAAATATGTTTATTGCATAGTTCCGGGCGAAAAGAAAGCAGAAGCGGTTTTTAACACAGTTTATGGCGATATAATTGAAAAACACCCGTCGGCTATTTTACGCAGGCATAAAAACGCTGTATTGTTTTTGGATAAAAACAGCAGCGCGCTGTTGTAGTTTGCAGTTAGATTTGACGCACTACAAAGCGGTAGCCCCGATGGGGCAAGGTTTCCTTTGTCTATTTTGTGCTTTTTTGACTTAAGACTCAAGACTTTCGACTCCGGACTAAATGTCAATTAATTAGTGGTACGGCATTAGTTATTGTTCAATAACTATCTTGTCTTCCGCTACCCCCAGCTCAATCAAATAATTTTTCATTGCCGCCACAAATTCATCAGGGCCGCATATATAGCAATATTCCGTTTGTGAGGTGAGATATTGTTTTATTAAATCTTTGTCAATATGCTTACCATGCTGGCCTGAAGATGGGTTTGATAAAATATCCACGTGGTTTTGGCCCAGCATTTCATCAAGTTCATCCTTTATAATAATATCATCCTCGGTGCGGTTGGCAAATAATAATGTATTGCCAGCCAACTTATTATCTGCTTTAAGCTGCCTGAAAATGGAGATAAATGGTGTTAAACCCGCCCCGCCGGCAATAAATAAACCCGGCCCCTGGTAATTAATGGCGCCAAAAACTTCATGGAGGATGAGTTCATCACCAGCATTGACATCAAGAAGTTTTTTGGTCATCCCTTTATATATTTTTATAGTGAATTCCAAGTGATCGTCACTATTAAGACAAGTAAATGTAAACGGATGAAGGTCAGTTTCGAGTCCCTTTTTATTTATAGAAACATCAGTGGCCTGCCCGGATATAAAACTATATCCGGCAGGTTTTTCTAATGTAAAACGCTTTACATTATGCGTCACAAATTCAGTTTTTAATACTTTTACAATATGCTTTTCCATTATTGGTTCTCATTGGTAACAAATTGAACAATTTGCACGGCATAAAGTGTTAAAAATTTATACCGGAATAAACTTATCTAAATGAAGAAATTGTAAATTAACTAATACTTTTAAATTTATTATCACATAAAAAGTATATTGCTCCCTGAAATGCAAAAAATGTATTTTACCTAAAGAAAGCTTCTTTCCAGCAGACAAATATTTAAAATGAAAACCTTTTTAAACGGGGATTTTTTATTGGAAACAAAAACGGCGCAGCGATTATACCATGAATATGCCGCCGGCCTCCCGATAATAGATTATCATTGCCATTTACCGCCCGACCAGGTTGCGGATGATATTAATTTTGATAACCTCACCCAAATATGGCTTCTTGGCGACCACTATAAATGGCGGGCAATGCGGGCCAATGGCGTAAACGAGGCTTATATCACGGGCAAAAAAACCGACTGGGAAAAGTTTGAACAATGGGCCGCCACGGTACCTTATGCGCTTCGTAACCCGTTATATCATTGGACACACCTTGAATTGCAGCGCTATTTCAATATTGATCAGCTATTATCGCCTGCAACTGCAAAAAATATATATGATGAATGTAACGAGAAACTACGATCGCCGGAGTACAGTGTAAAAAACCTTATTAAAAACCAGAATGTGGAAGTAGTTTGCACCACCGATGACGCGACAGACAATTTATCATCTCATCAAAAAATAAAAAAGGACGGGTACGAAGTAAAAGTTTTGCCAGCTTTCCGGCCAGATAAAGCAATGGATGCCGGGGATACAAAAGCATTAAACGCCTATATTAAACGGCTAGGAACAATTGCAGGCATTACAATAAATGATTTTGATGCTTACCTGGGGGTATTAAAGGACCGTCATGATTATTTTGCCGCAAATGGCTGTTGCCTTTCGGACCATGGCCTTGAGCATTTGTATGCCGGGAATTATACTGAACGTGAGATTAGTATAATATTCAAAAAAATAAGATATGAACATGTTTTGCAAGCTGATGAGATTGCAGCGTTTAAATCGGCTATGTTGTACAATTTTTCAGTTTGGGACCACGAAAAAGGTTGGGTGCAGCAATATCACCTGGGGGCTTTGCGTAATAATAATACACGTGCAATAGCGCAATCAGGCCCGGATACCGGTTACGATTCTATCGGAGATTATACACAGGGCCATTCACTGTCAAAATTCCTTAATAGGCTTGAACATGAAAATAAACTAACCAAAACCATACTTTACAATCTTAACCCCGGTGATAACGAACTGGTAGCCACAATGGCAGGTAATTTTAATGATGGCTCAATTGCTGGTAAAATGCAATTTGGATCGGCCTGGTGGTTTCTTGATCAAAAAGACGGCATGACAAAACAGTTAAACACACTATCGAATATGGGGCTTTTAAGCCGGATGGTTGGCATGCTTACAGATTCGCGCAGCTTCCTGTCGTACCCTCGTCACGAATATTTCAGGAGGATACTTTGCAATTTATTTGGAAACGATATTGAAAGCGGCGAGCTACCCAACGATATGGCCTGGACAGGCAAGATCATACAGGATATTTGTTACTATAACGCAAAAAATTATTTCGATTTCGATAAGGTAAAATGAGCGCGCTTACAAATAACCGGCCTTATACGGGTAAAATACTTTCTTTTGGCGAGTTGCTACTCCGTTTTTCTCCCGACAAAGACGGGGAATGGCTTAAAAATAATCAACTGCCGGTTTATGTTGTTGGCGCTGAATTGAACGTAGCAAACGACTTGTCATTATGGGGTTTGCCCGCAAAATATTTCACAGCGCTACCCGATAATATTATGACCGGGCAAATAATAAAGTCGCTGCAAAATAACGGAATAGATACTTCGTCCATATACCACAGCGAAAACAGGCTTGGCTTGTTTTACTTAACCGAGGGGCAAGACCTTAAGCATAATGGCCTTGTGTACGACAGGGGACATTCTGCATTTGCCGAACTTAAACCCGGCATGATTGATTGGGATAAAGTACTGGAGGGGGTTAGCTGGTTTCATTTTAGCGCGATTTGCCCGGCGCTAAGCCAAAGTGCGGCGGATGTTTGTAAAGAAGTTTTGGAAATCGCTTCCAAAAAAAATATTACCATTTCGGTGGATACGAATTACCGGGCCAAATTATGGCAGTATGGCAAATCCCCTTTACAAATAATGCCCGAACTGGTAAAATACTGTGATTTGGTAATGGGTAATATATGGGCGGCCGAACTGATGCTTGGTATCAATATAATACCGAATATTCATGAATCCGGGCAAAAAAGTGTTTATTTAAAAGAAGCTTTGAAAATTTCAGAAAGTATTATTGAACAATTCCCTAAATGCAAAATAGTTGCCAATACTTTTCGCTTTGATGCTACAAATGATATAAAATATTATACAACTTTGTATACGGGCAACCAATTATACAATTCGGGCGAATATGAAGCGGGGCATGTGGTTGATAAAGCAGGCAGCGGCGATTGTTTTATGGCCGGCCTTATTTATGGTTTCTATAATAATAATGATATACATGAAATACTTGAATTTGCCACTGCGGCGGCATTTGAAAAGTTATTTATAAAAGGCGATGCTACCACCAAAACAGTAACAGATATTAAAAAAGCAATGAAATGAAGATCAAAAAAGCGGTTCTTAATAGCATATTAACACAGGGTATGATGCCCCTGTTTTTTTATGAAGATGTTGAAGTAAGCCTGCAAATTATCCGTACGCTTTACAATGCAGGGATTAGGGTTATGGAATATACCAACAGGGCCAAGCCGGCTTATGATAACTATAAAGTGATAAGAAAGGCAGTGGATAAAGAAATGGGTGATCTTTATCTTGGTATCGGAACTATAAAAAACGTATCGGAAGCGGAAGCCTTTGTTGATGCAGGTGCTGATTTTATTGTTGCACCCACCATTAACCCCGAAGTGGCAAAAGTTGCCCATAAGCATAAATTATTATGGATACCCGGTTGCATGACGCCTACCGAAATTTATGCAGCACAAAAGAGCGGCGCTGAATTGATAAAAATATTCCCGGCTAATGTACTTGGCCCTTCATTTATAAGTTCGGTGAAAGAAATATTTCCGGGCCTGCTTTTTATGCCTACCGGTGGTGTTGAAATGAAGCCCGATAATATCAACGCCTGGTTCCATGCCGGTGTAAGCGCGGTGGGGATAGGAAGTAAACTGATTAGTAAGGATATTTTAAATAACCGTTTATATGATCAGCTGTATACTGATACAGTGAACGCGATTGAATTGGTAAAAACAGCCATGTAATTTATTTGTAAACGGGTGATATGGAAAACACAAAGGTTGGGAACTACAGGTGGGGAGTAGTTGCGTTATTATTTTTTGCGACAACTATTAACTACCTGGACAGGCAGATTATTGGCTTGTTAAAACCAACGCTCGAAAAACAGTTGCATTGGACGGAAGTTGATTATAGCTATATTGTAATGGCATTTACAGCTTCTTATGCGGTAGGCTTGCTGCTTTTTGGTAATTTTATTGATAAAATAGGTACAAAAGTAGGCTATACAATTTCTTTGATTGTGTGGAGTTTGGCTGCAATGGGGCATGCCGTTGTTAAAAGCACTTTTGGTTTTGGTGTGGCAAGGTCGGCATTGGGCCTCGGTGAGGGTGGTAACTTTCCGGCTGCTATTAAGGTCGTAGCAGAATGGTTTCCAAAAAAAGAACGTGCATTTGCAACCGGTATATTTAATTCAGGCGCTAATATAGGTGCGGTGGTTGCCCCAATTCTTGTTCCCTGGATATTAGGCATATATGGCTGGCAAATGGCCTTTATCATTACCGGTGCAATCGGATTCATATGGCTGATATTCTGGCTAATATTTTATGAAATACCATCAAAACATAAAAAAATATCGGCAGCGGAATATGGGTTTATCCATAGTGATGTTGACGAGGTAGTTGTAAATATTACAGAAGAAAAAAAAGTTAAATGGGCACAGCTTTTAGGCATCAGGCAAACATGGACATTTGTTGCCGGTAAGCTATTGACTGATCCTGTCTGGTATTTCTTTCTATTTTGGCTTCCATCATACTTTTCAAGCACATTTAAATTAGACTTAACAAAACCAAGTATGCCTTTGGTAGTTGTTTATACAGCTACTACCATCGGGAGTATTGGCGGTGGGCACTTATCTTCGTGGTTTATCAAAAAAGGCTGGCCGGTATTCAAAGCGCGTAAAACAGCTATGTTAATATTTGCATTCTGCGTAGTACCCATAATAACAGCGCGCTATGCTACTAATATTTGGGCTGCTGTTGGTTTAATTAGTTTAGCTGCTGCGGCACACCAGGCCTGGAGCGCGAATATTTTTACTACAGCATCTGATATGTTCCCTAAAAGGGCTATCAGCTCGGTAGTGGGCATTGGCAGTATGGCAGGCGCGGTTGGCGGTTTTTTCTTTCCAAAGTTGATAGGATACATATTGGAAACCAATAAACAAGCAGGACATATTGTAGTTGGCTATAATATCATATTCTTTATATGCGGATTTGCGTATTTGCTGGCATGGGTAATTATGCATTTTCTATCCCCCAAAATGAAAAAAGTAGTGTTATAAGTTTATGAAAACACTGGTTTGTACCCAACCCGGGAACCTTGAATATAAAACGGCCGAAAAGCCTGTTTTAACAAAAGGCCATGCTATCATAAAAATAAAACGAATTGGCATTTGCGGGACTGATCTGCATGCTTTTGAAGGGACACAACCCTATTTTGAATATCCAAGAATATTAGGACATGAACTTGCCGGGGAATTAGTGGAATTTGATGATGCTCCTGGATTCCAAACAGCCGAACAGGTTACCTTTATCCCTTATTTTAATTGCGGTGTATGCATAGCCTGCCGAAGCAATAAGCCCAATTGCTGCGTTAACCTTAAAGTGTGCGGCGTTCATATTGATGGCGGTATGGGTGAATATTTATCAGTGCCATCCTATTCTTTGGTTCACGGTGAAGGTTTAAGTTATGACGAACTGGCCCTTATTGAGCCTTTGGCAATTGGCGCACACGGTGTTGCGAGGGCTGCTATAAAAAAAGACGAGTTCGTTTTAGTGATAGGGGCAGGGCCAATTGGTTTAGGCGCTATAGAATTTGTAGCAATTGCTGGCGGCAAAGTAATTGTAATGGATGTTAATGAGGCACGGCTTCAATTTTGTAAAAAACATTTAAAAGTAAGTTATGTCATAAATGCTTTGGCTGCGAATGTATCCGGGCAGTTAAAAGAAATAACTAACGGGGACATGCCAACCGTTGTTATTGACGCCACCGGGAACCAAAAGGCCATTAATAACGCTTTTCAATATATAGCCCATGGCGGCAGGTTTATATTGATAGGTCTGCAAAAAGGTGAAATAACCTTTAGCCATCCTGAATTTCATAAACGGGAAGCTACATTGATGAGCAGCCGAAATGCCACCCGGCGGGATTTTGAACACGTTATTTCGTGTATGAAAAGCGGATTGATCGATCCTAAAACCTATATCACCCACAGAGTGAATTTTGATGAAGTAAAAAGGGATTTTGCGAGCTGGCTTGATCCGGCCAACGGTGTTATAAAAGCAATGGTTTCGGTTGATTGAAAAGTTGTCATTGCGGATATATGAAAGGACGGGATCGAAATAAAAAAAGCACCCATTTCATCAAAAAAGCGTGCTTTTTTTATAGGATAAAAACAGGTTTATTTCTTCATCACCTGCCTGAAAATATCATTGCCGAAAACAAATACCATAAGGGTTATCAATATCACAAAGCCAACAATCTGGGCGCGTTCTAAAAACTTATCGCTTAATGGTTTGCCTTTTATCATTTCAATTATTAAAAACAAGGCATGGCCGCCATCAAGGGCAGGTATAGGCAGCAGGTTTGTAAATGCAAGTACCATAGAGAGGAAGCCTACAAGCGTCCAGAAATGTACCCAGTCTATTGTTGAGCCAAATAGGGTCGCTATTTTTACAGGACCGCCAAATGCTTTATTAGCCTTAACTTCTCCTTTAAATACTTTTCCTAAACCTTTGGCGTCATCAGTAAATGTTCCCCAGGCTTTAGTGGCGCCTACCGGGAGCGAACCCAAAAAGCCATAGGTTAAGGTTTTTTCTTTGGGAATATCATACTTTGCAAAGAAGCCTAAAGCCCCGTCTTTATCTACCTGGGCAGTACTTTGAATAAGGTTATTACCGCGCTTTATAGATAATTCAACTGTTTTGTTCTCGTTTTTTTGAAGTATCGATTTAAACTGGTCAAAAAATACAATCTTACTCCCATTAGCGGTTAATATACTATCACCGGCCTTTAAACCGGCCCTATTCGCATTACTATTCAGTACAACCGAATCTATGGCAAATTTAGTTCGGGGCAACCTGCTGATAAATTGGTCTATCCCCAAATCCGCAAGGTCATTAAGCATGTTAACAGGCACTTTTATATGCAATAAATTATCGCCGCGCTGCACCGTTAGGTCGGTGTTGCCCAGCAGCACTTCAGTACTGGTGAGTTCATCAAAGCGGACAACAGGTTTACCATTTATGGCAGTAATTTTGTCCCCAGGAAGCAACCCTATTCTCAGACCGATTGATCCGGGCACAATACCGTATTTAATTTCGGAATTTGGGATGTAAGTTTCGCCATATTTTAAGGTCAATACCCAAAAAATGAATATTCCCAGGATGATATTTACGGTTACACCGCCCATCATTACTATTAAACGCTGCCAGGCGGGTTTAGAGCGGAATTCCCAGGGTTGTGGCGGGCCTGCAAGCTGTTCCGTATCCATCGATTCATCTATCATACCGGCAATTTTCACATAGCCCCCAAGTGGCAGCCAGCCAATACCGTATTCAACGCCTCTATAGTTAAATTTAAAAAGGCTAATGCCCCAGGCATCAAAAAAGAGGTAAAATTTTTCTACTTTAATTCCAAAAGCCCTGGCAGCTAAAAAGTGCCCAAGTTCGTGCAGGATTACCAAAATCGAAAGGCCAAGAATTAACTGGCCAACCATGATCACTATACTCATTCTCTATGTTTTATTAAAATTGTAATGCCTTTAACGGCATTTGTTGTATTAAATTTTGCGCAAAGATGCGTGTTTCTTTGTCGGTATTCAAATAGTCGTTTAAAACAGGACTTGGCATGTAAGGAATATGTTGCATGCATTGTTCAATAACCCTGCTCATATCTAAAAACCCCAAGTTTTTATTTAAAAATCCGGCTACCGCTATTTCATTCGCCGCATTAATAATACAAGGCATATTACCACCCTGCTTTAATGCCTCGAAAGCCATACCGAGGTTACGGAAAGTATCAACGTCCGGTTTTTCAAAAGTTAATTCCGGGTAATTAATAAAGTCAAAACGTTTAAAATTGTTTTTTAACCTTGCGGGATAGGACAGGGCATATTGTATTGGCAATTTCATATCCGGTACGCCCATTTGGGCTTTTATTGATCCATCTTCAAACTGTACCATGGAATGTATGATTGATTGCGGATGAACAATTACATCAATCTGATCTGCATCCAAATCAAACAGCCATTTTGCTTCTATCACTTCAAGGCCCTTGTTCATTAACGTAGCACAGTCGATGGTTATTTTAGCGCCCATAACCCAATTGGGGTGCTTCAATGCATCTTCCCTTACTACGCCTGCCAAAAAATCCAATGATCTTCCCCTGAAAGGCCCACCGGAGGCGGTTAGTATTATTTTTTCAACCGGATTGCCCTCTTCGCCGACAAGGCATTGAAAAATTGCGGAATGTTCTGAATCTACAGGTAAAATTTTGACCTTATGTTTTTTTGCAAGGCCGGTTACCAGTTCACCGGCTACAACAAGGGTTTCTTTATTGGCTAATGCGATGTCTTTGCCGGCTTTTATGGCTGCCATTGTGGGCTCCAAACCCGCAAAGCCAACCATTGCAGTTAAAACGATATGAATGTCAGGATGAGTAACCGTTTCGTTTATAGCGTCAATTCCGGCCAATACTTTTACGGAAGTTTTTGATAAAGCTTCCTTAACCTGAAGATATTTCGTTTCATCGCAAATGATGACGTATTCCGGTGCAAATTCAAGCGCCTGCTTTATCAACAGGTCGGCATTTGATTGCGCTGTTAACAGGAAAATATGGAAGATACCGGTATTACCCCGAATAACTTCAAGTGTTTGAGTGCCCACACTGCCTGTTGAGCCGAGTATGGCGATGTTTTTTTTGTTACTCAATGTTTATTTCTTAGAAACTGGTTAAAGCCCCCTAAATCTCCCCACTAAAGGCATTAAATTAAGGATAATATGATCCCCAATAGCGCCGTTAGGTGCTACAGGTCGGTAGAAAATCCATCACAAGCTATATGGCGTGCCGTTAGGTACGCAACTTGGCAAGTTCCGCACCTACGGCGCGGTATTTATCGGGCTTCTATTATCTACCGACCTACGACCCCTATGGGGTCAATTTCTCAACTTAATGAGACAGTTTTTTATTTAATATATTCTTTTAATCCTTCCGCAATCTTCCTATCATTCGCCAGCCTTGGAACCTTATTTTGCCCGCCTAACTTTCCTTGTGACCGCATATAATTTATAAAGGTATCTTTTTTTAGCCTTTGGATGCGTAAAGGTTGTAAAATGTTACCCTCAATAAGGTCAAAATAGTAAATATTTTTCTTTTGCAGGGCATTATCCACCTCCAGTGCAAATTTATCCAGATCTTCCGGCGCTTTGCTAAATTCAATGAACCATTCGTGGTAGGGTAATTCTCCTTGCGGGGGATTTACCTGCGGGGCAACGGTAAACTCGATAACGTCAATACCTTGTTGGTTTGCAACACTCATTAATGCCTGTTCAACTTCTTCGCCAATTACATGCTCACCAAATGCCGAAATATAATGTTTAATGCGACCTGTAACTACAATTTTATATGGGTCTTTTGATATAAATTTAACCGTGTCCCCTAAACTATAACCCCATAAGCCGGCGCTGGTATTTAATACCAGTGCATAGTTTTTATCAAGCTCAACATCTTTCAAGCTGATGCGGGTTGGGTTTTCATTAAAAAATTCTTCTGCCGGGATAAATTCATAAAATATGCCTGAATCAACCATCAACAGCAAGCCTTTTTCCTTTTGCGAATCCTGGAAAGCTATAAACCCTTCGGAAGCCGGGTAAGTTTCAATTGAATCAATGGCGAAACCTATGCTTTCCTCCATGCGAGCCCGGTACGGCTCAAAATTAACGCCCCCATGAACAAATAGCTTAAAATTCGGGAATATATCCTTTATCTTTTTACCGCCTGATACTTCCGAAAGCCTGTCGAAATACATCTGGCACCAGGGGGGGATGCCTGATATAAGGCGCATATCCTGTTCTTTGGTTTCGGCGACTATGGCATCTACTTTTTGCTCCCAGTCTTCCATGCAATTCACTTTATAGCTGGGTAACCTGTTTTTTTGGAGATATGCAGGCACATGATGGGCAACTATCCCGGACAACCTTCCCGTTGAGATACCCGCCTTTACATCCAATACCGGGCTGCCCTGCAAAAAAATCATTTTTCCATCGACAAAATCGGCATTGCCGGTTTCATAAATATAACTTAGCAGGGCGTTACGGGCAGCCTTGATATGTTCAGGCATACTTTCTTTGGAGATGGGGATATATTTTACACCCGAAGTGGTGCCTGATGTTTTGGCGAGATAAGCCGGTTTGCCTGGCCAAAGCACATTTTCTTCGCCTTTGGTTACGCGTTCAATGTACGGACGCAGGTCTTCATAGTCATAAATCGGCACGTTTTTTTTGAAATCATCATAGGTCTTTATTTCCTCAAAATGATGCGTTTTACCAAATGCGGTGTTTTTGGCCTCGCTAATAAGGAATTCGAATGTTTTTTGCTGTAGCGCGACTGCGTTTTTGCGGAGCTTGTTTAACCGGCTATTAACTATCGCGGCAAAAGGTTTGCTTAATGCAGCTTTTAATCCCATAAGTTAAACCGTTTCTGTAATATCATCATCTACATCAAGGTGGCTATAAACGAGTTTCCGGTAAGTTACTGCTAATATAATATTGACAAATGGATAAGTTAATATTATGACCAATGATGTTAGTGGGAAATACTCTGAAATTATAGCGGGTAATGCAATGAACAATAAAATTATACATAATATTAGTAAAATTTTAAAGAAGTACCCGTGAGTAAGCCTGAAACTTTGTCTTAATGACTCTAAAGGTCCAGATTTATCATCTACAATAAATGTGTTAAAAAACATTATCCGCAAAAATAAATATAGCGCGGCAATCACCAATAACGTTTTAATCAAGAATTGCATATTCGGATAATCATCCAATCTTTCAATTAATATGCTGCAATTTGTTGTTATAAATGCCAATAAAAATACTACGGCCAGGTAACTTACAACCATTTTGAAACCTGGCAACACTTGGTTAAACTCAAATTCATAATATTCACTGTCTATAACCGTGAATATTAGCTTATATAAACCCAAAGTTGTGTAGGCTTGTACGAATATAAGGATCAAGGTAACCAGCATTGTGGCAGCGAATGCCTGGGGAGAGAATATTAAATCAATAATTACCGCCAGTACAGCCAATAAAATATATGATATTATTGAGTAAACAATAATTGTTATGATGTTTTTTTTGAAAATATCCCACGAAGTTTTAATAGTTTCAACTACCGAAAAAGGATGGTACATATATACGTTATGAAATTTTTAATATTATCCGTTTCCAAAAATCCTGCATGAATCCTAAGCCATAGGCTATCAATTGGATGAAGGATGCTATTAAGCTCAAAAATGCAATTTTTGCCGACTTGTTTTTACTCCACGAATGAAAAAATATCAACAAAATAATAAACGCAAGGACCGAGTTACATACCCATGCTATTCGCCAGTTAAATATATTAGAAATTGCTGTAAATAAAAGAGATAAAGTAAATATTGCGGGAAAAAAATGTACAAGTTTTAACTCATTAGGAAAGAACTTATAAACATTAATACGGGCCCTTCCGAAAAAATGAAGCTGTTTGTAAAACCTAAAAAAGCTGGTGCGCCGTTTATGATAAACTTTGGCTTCAGGGATCAACCCTATCTTAAAGCCCATTGAATGGATTCGGATGCTGTATTCAATATCCTCACCAAGAAAAGGAATAATAAAACCACCTGCTTTTTCCCAAACCTGCCGGGATATGCCCATATTAAAGCTGCGCGGATGGAATTGTCCTATCCCTTTTTTCATACCCCTAATGCCGCCGGTAGTAAATGGAGAGGTCATGGCATAACTTATGGCTTTTTGGATCGGGGTAAAGGATGGATGTGCTGCATCCGGGCCGCCATAAGCATCAAGGTAATTTTTAGCCAGTGAATCATTGACTATCTGTAAATAATCTTCCGGTATCAGACAATCTGAATCAAAAATTATAAAATAATCGCCTTTGGCGCGTTCAAAACCATAGTTGCGGGCAAAGCCCTGACCTGCATTTTCTTTTACAAAATATTTAATATCAAGTTTGTCCGAGAACGACTTCACAACTTCAGCAGCATCATCAATAGAACCGTCTTCAATAACCAATACCTCGAACTGCTTATAAGTTTGCAAAACAAGGGTTTCCAACAGTTCTTTTATCTCCTGCGGGCGGTTATATAGGGGAATTATGATGGAGAAAAACATTTTTTGATGTGCGGATTTCAGATGTGCAAATGTGCGGATTTCAAATGTGTGAATTAACGTGCAAATGTGCAGATTTGAAACGTGGAGATGTTTTTCTTTTTTTTCATTTGCACATCTGCACATCCGCACATTTGCACATCCTCGCATCTGCACATCAAATCACCTCCTCCACCTGGTACTTATTGCGTTCGGGGGCGCTGCGGGAAACAAGCTCGGCAACAAAGCCCGTTAAAAACAGCTGTGAGCCTAATATTACCGCTACAAGGGCAATATAAAACAAGGGTTGCTCTGTAATGTCGCGGTATTTTAATCCTTTGGCTATAGCATGCAGCTTATCCACTATCATCCATATCGTGATAACGGTCCCGGCAAAAAAACTTAACACACCCATCGTACCAAAAAAATGCATAGGACGCTTGCCAAACTTGCCAACAAAAAATATCGACATCAGGTCTAATAAGCCATTTACAAAGCGGCTCATACCAAATTTGGTCCTACCATATTTACGCGGGCGGTGTTCTACTACCTGTTCGCCTATCTTAACAAAACCGGCCCATTTGGCTATTACGGGGATATAGCGGTGCATTTCCCCATAAACTTCTATGTTTTTTACAACGGCTTTCCGGTAGGCTTTTAATCCGCAGTTAAAATCGTGCAGGTTATGTATTCCCGACATGCGACGGGTTGCCGCGTTATATACTTTTGTAGGAATGGTTTTACTTAAAGGGTCATGCCGTTTTGCTTTCCACCCGGATACCAGGTCATATTTTTCTTCGGTAATACGGCGATAAAGTTCGGGTATTTCATCGGGACTGTCCTGCAAATCGGCATCCATAGTGATTACTACATCACCTTGGGCAGCTTCAAAACCAGTATTTAAAGCAGCCGATTTGCCATAATTGCGCCTGAATTTTATTCCTTTTATAAAAGGGTTATGCTTGTGCAATTTCCTGATCATCTCCCACGAGCCGTCGCTGCTGCCATCGTCAACCAGTACGATCTCGTAAGTAAACTTGTTTTCGTCCATTACACGGCTTATCCATGAGGTTAGCTCGGGTAACGACTCAACCTCATCGTAAAGGGGTACTACAACTGATATATCCATTCATCCGCAAAAATATGAAAAAAGTTGATTGGTTGATTAAGTCATTAGGTCATTAGTCATTGGGTCATTCAATCTCGTTTACTTAAGACTAAATAGGTCATAGGCAATTTCGCCTCACCTAAACTGCGTAGCATTCATGAACGCCATTAAAAAACAAACTACCCGTGAATAATCCTCTCCAAAGGAGAGGACTTAACTTCGCTCTTCTTCAGAACCCTCTCCTTTGGAGAGGGCAGGGTGAGGCAACCAGCGTGTTCATTGTTACGGCTAAAGGGATGTTTTTCAAATTCTGCGAATTTTGATCTGGAGAATCAAACAATTTCTAAATATGATGCAACAATTTATAAATTTGGGCCGTCTTAACAATTATAAAACACCCGCCAACTATTCACTTAATCAATCCAATCAACTTAATTAACTAATTTCCCTATCTTGCCTTTAAATTTAAAAACTTTCCGAATATGAATTTTTACAAAATTACCCTGTCGCTGTTATTATGCGCAGGCGTGTTTGCTGTACGTGCGCAGAATGCAGATACAGCCCATTCAAAATATGATCAGCACAAAGCATTTCCCGCAGTATTTTACCCAGCCGACGGAACCGAATTCAGGGGTGCAAATGGCGCCCCCGGCCCAAAATACTGGCAAAACCATGCCGACTATAAATTGAATGTGACCTTAGATACCGCAAAACATAATGTGAGCGGAACAACGCTTATTACCTATACCAATAACAGCCCTGACCCGCTTGCATTTTTGTGGCTGCAGGTGGAGCAGAATATTTATCGCGAGGATTCACGCGGCGAAGCTACAAGCCCTGTAGAAGGCGGACGTTTTACCAATAAAACATTTACCGATGGCGACCAAATAAAAGGGGTTTACATCATAAAAAATGGCAAGGAAGAAAAAGTTGACTTCTTAGTGACCGATACCCGCATGCAAATTAAGCTGAACGACACACTGCGGGCAGGCGGCAGCAAGATCCAGATAAAAATTGATTACGCTTTTGATGTGCCGCAGTATGGCACTGACAGGATGGGGCGCAAGCTTTATAAGGATGGATGGGTGTATGAAATTGCACAGTGGTACCCGCGCATGGAAGTGTACGATGATGTTACCGGTTGGAACGTGATCCCTTATCTCGGTGCAGGCGAGTTTTATTTGGAGTACGGCAATTTTGATTTTACCATTACTGCACCTGCAAATTTAGTGGTTGTTGGCTCGGGGGAGTTATTAAACCCGGCTGAAGTATTAACGCCAAAAATTATGGGCCGGTTGGCTACAGCAAAAAATAGTGATAAAACGGTAATGGTAAAAGATTCGGTTGACCTTACCATGCCTGATTCATATCCTGCAAAAGCGAACCTGACCTGGCATTTTTTCTGTAAAAACTCCCGCGATGTATCCTGGGCTGCTTCGAAAGCATTTTTATGGGATGCTGCACGTATAAACCTGCCAAGCGGTAAAAAAGCATTGGCGCAGTCTGTTTATCCTATTGAAAGCAAAGGGCAAAACGCCTGGAGCCGCTCAACAGAGTATGTAAAAGGCTGTATTGAATTATATTCAAATGAGTGGTTTGAATATACTTATCCCGTTGCTACAAATGTATCGGGAATAGTAGGGGGGATGGAATATCCGGGTATTGTATTTTGCGGGTCAGATAATCAATCAGGCGCTTTATGGGAAGTTACCAACCACGAGTTCGGCCATAACTGGTTCCCGATGGTAGTAGGCTCAAACGAGCGTAAATATGCCTGGATGGATGAAGGCTTTAATACTTTTATTAATAAAGTAGATACCAAGGTATTTAATAACGGCGAATACTTTGAGCCACAGGATGCACAAAAAGGCGCTCCGAACATGTTTAGCCCTGATGCTGATGCAATTATGAACACGCCTGACGTAATACAACCTGACTATTTAGGTTATGCCGCTTATGAAAAGCCTGCATTGGCATTAACTATATTGCGTGAACAGATATTGGGTGAAAAACGCTTTGATTACGCTTTCCGCACTTATATTAAACGCTGGGCATTTAAGCACCCTACGCCATGGGACTTTTTCCACACAATGGATAATGCAGCAGGTGAAGATTTAAGCTGGTATTGGAACGAATGGTTCTTTACCACCTGGAAACTGGACCAAGCGGTAAAATCGATAGACTATGTTGATAATGATGCTTCAAAGGGCTCACTTATTACTATTGAGAATTTACAGGGTATGGCATTGCCTGTAAGTGTTTTAGTTAAAGAAGAGAATGGCAATACAAGCACAGTTAAATTGCCTGCTGAGATTTGGCAGCGCGGCGGTACCTGGACATTCGCTTACAAATCAACCTCAAAAATATCTTATGTAATTATCGACCCGGATCATGTTTTGCCGGATATTAATCCTGAAAATAACTCATTTAGCGGCGTAAGTGTAGCGGCTGATGTTACGGCAGCTACGGTTATAAAAAACTATCTCGATGCAATCGGCGGCGAAAGCAGGCTAAAGGATGTGAAGGACTTAACTGTTAACTCGGAAGGTACTGTACAGGGTTTAACAGTTGTAAGGATAAACAAATACAAAACACCCGGATTATTTTACCAGGATATATCAATTCCAACTTATAATAATCTGAATGTTACACACATTGTAATAAATGGGGATAGCATTAATGTGAAACAAATGAACAAGGATGTTCCGCTTACCGCAGATGTAAAGGGATCAGTTAAAGCAAGGTACAAGCTTTTTCCTGAACTTGATTTTAACAAGCCGGGTTATACCATGCAACTTGCGCCAACACTACAGGTTGTTGATGATCAGTTGGCTTTTTTGGTTACCGTAACATCGCCTGATGGTACCAAAGTAAAATATTATTATGATTTTAAAACAGGGTTAAAAATCAAGCAATTTACCGATGTTACTGGCAGCACCGTTATGGAATGGGGCGATTACAAGGATATCAATACAGGAATAAAAATACCTTTTACAGAGAAAACAACTGTTGTTGGTCAACCTATTGAATTTAAAGTAAAAAGTGCAACAGTAAACAGTGATTTAACTGCTGATAGTTTTAAATAAAGCTTTTGAAAAATGATTTTATGCGATTGTAGAGACACAATACTTGTGTCTCCCGATATACAAGGATCAATTTTGCATACGCGAGACGCAAGTATTGCGTCTCTACATTAAATCTGTCTTAAACAAAATATCATTATTAGACATTTTCTAAGAACTTAAAAGGAAGCCCGGTGTGAAAATGCCAGGCTTTTTTTACAATATTTTTTGCTGCTCAAACATATTTGTCTAATAATATGCTTAATTTATTATAACAAAAGACGAATAAATACGTA